>JAABUP010000692.1_pt1 | contig 72511 bp, 109 predicted proteins | sample 5559201 | NCBI WGS metagenome assembly JAABUP01 (sample SAMN10711887, study PRJNA513373) | rock metagenome | isolation source: Antarctica rocks | place: Antarctica | reverse complement strand
CTTCCTTCAGACTGAGAGGACTTGTTTTTGTACATGATGTCATAGTGTATGCTGTTATATGTAGGTGTGAGCTTATTTAGAGTTGTGGTTGTGATTTGGGTGAAGGACATCATCTGCATGATGTAGACAAGATGACCTTGCATAAGGAGGATGAAACTTGGCATTACTACACAGTTTTTGGTGGTGGCAGTATATGAGTACACAGGAATTAACTACAGCTGAAGTATTAAATTGGGGGGTACCTGGGCAGCCCGGTATAATACTTGGCTTCTCATTAAATTGACGCCGAAAGGTGTAGTCTTTTCTTTTCTTTTCTTTTCTTAAATTGGGGTGCTATTTAGGTGATCCTTTTGAATGCAATACCACATACCTAACCCTACCTGTGGTTTGTAATCATGACAAATCACACGAAACCTAAGGAATCTGGATGTGGTCATTTAGGCAAATTTTTATATATAAGCAATGATCATATCTCAATATTGTCGCTGAGGCTCACGCATGGACCAGCGGCATCTAGTCAGGCATCTGGTGCGATGCGCACAAGCCTTGCGTCTGTGCTGTAATGGGCTATAGCTAGCAGGCTGGACAAGGGCTTTCAGTTGTCGAGCTTGTGGAGGTCTCGCGACACAGATCGCCAGATGGTGGCATAATGCGAATTCAAGACATTAGTCATTTGGAGACGGGGAAACCTGGAAAAGTGTGTCTCGTTTGCGCTTGCACCCCAAGATACATACAATTCGACCCCTGCAGGTTGCAGAGATGGCCAAGGTATGTGCTAGTGAAAACATCGCGCGTCCATTTTGCCTTTTGAGGGCCTTGAAAGTCGAGGTCGACATCTGTGGCTGCACCTGTTATAGTTGTCGCGGCCGCGACGCATACAGTTTCAGAAAATACACGACTGCTGGCAAAAAAGAGCGATGAACGATCGGTGCACCGTGTGCTGCAGGCAGGAAGCTCTCTTCCCCCAATCGTCGTCAAGGAAGGGACCCCAGGTACTGACGTCAAGATCACAGACCTGTTCAAAGGCAAAAAGGGTATTCTGTTTGGGGTCCCGGGGGCTTTCACTCCAGTCTGTTCATCGGTGAGTGTCCACGTATTTGCCTGGAGCTGTCGGTTCTGAGCGAAACTTAGCTCACTCGTTGCTTGCAGAGCCATCTGCCAGGATACGTCGGCGACTACGACAAACTGACCAAGGCCGGTGCGGAAGTCATCGCGTGTCTGTCCATCAACGATGCATTCGTCATGGCGGCTTGGGGCACAGCCAACGGCAGCTCTGGCAAGGTACAGGCCTTTGGTCTTCACTGCCAACTTTGCAGAGGACTGGTGATTTGAGCCACTTCGAACTTGCCTTCAGAGATGATCAGATGTGAATCTGTCCTTGAGCCGCTAGCTTGATTCTTGCATGAGACACCCAGGCTGCATGCTCCAAAGCTCATCCTCATACCATATTGCCTAGAAGCATTCAGCTACCTTCTTGTGGCAATCCCATGGACTGCTTGCGCACCCCAGAGAGACATATCAAGACAGCACAATTTGCATGCAACAAGATCAGTGTCCTTAATTGGCTTTCTGCAGCCACTGACTGCTCTGTTGTACAGGTACGCATGTTGGCAGACCAGGCTGGGGAATTGACCAAGGCTTTGGGTGTAGAGCTGGATTCGGTTGACATGCTGGGCAATGTGCGGTGTAAGAGGTGAGGAAGAGCTTACTGACACACTCTGACAAAACCTGCTCTCTATCCTGTGTGGCATGCTATGTAGCATATGTAGTCAACTGTTCAACCTGTGCCAAGAGTCCAGGACCTTCTGTGCTTGTGTCTTGTGTGATTGAAACGTATACTGCTTGAAAATTCTGCAGGCCGTTTGCATTAATTTACTTGCTGTGATTCCAGGTTTTCTGCTGTTATTGTGGATAATGTCATCAAGACAATCAATGTGGAGGACAACAGTCTGGAGGCCACATGCAGCATGCCTGACACAGCTTACAAGCAGCTGTCCCAGTTGACTGAGGCTTGATTTAGTTGCTTTTGCTTAGTTGCTTGGTTTGGCAGAGCAAGGGCAATTTCAACGCTATATACCTGCTGCACACTGGAGCCAATGACGTTTTGAACAATCAAGTTTTCTGTTGACATTTTAGCTGTACAGTATATCTATATTTGCTATTACCTTTGCCTACAGCAGTTCTCTGTAGCATTCATCTTGCATCCCTGATGTAAATAAAAACAAATGATTTGTATGACTGACCGCCACGACATCCACACGTCCTTTGGAACTGGCAAAGACAAACATAGGCAACAAGCTTGAGCAGTGACAAATAAAGCATGTAGCTGTTCTGGTTCCTATGTGGTCCTTGTAAATCTCATCATCGTTCATGGCCAATATTACGTATTGCACAAATGCTTGTTTGACAGACCGAACGCCTTGGCAAGTTCTGTGTCAGTTCAAAGCAAAGATCCTGAGCCTGCTTCTCATCCTTGCCATACTGTTTCATGCAGCAGTTGTCTGCATAAGTTTTGAAATACGTGCCGCGCCTCACTCATACGCAAGCAGTGCTATAAACCTTACACAGTTTGTGACACCAATTTTATTTGTGTTGGAGCTGAGATCACAGCCACATCTTGTTCTACGCTCCAGCTGTTACTTCTGGTAGGAGCTATTCAACCAAAAAGTACGCTGCATTGACAGCAGTGACACCTAAACTACTGGTATGTGATGGCATGTCAGCTGACTGCTGCGTTGGCTCCTCTGAAGGCTTGGCATGGTCTGACAGCTGGTGCACATCATAAGCGTACAAGGAGTATATGCCTGGTGACAAGAAGCATAGGGATACAGGATGCTGCAGTGTGCTTTGAGATTGTATCTTCAGTTGCCACTGCCACTGCCACTGATCACACATAAGTCTCTATCACTGTCACTGATCACAAACAAGTTACTGTCACTGCCACTGATCACAGATCATTCACGGAATCAGATCACTGCAGCTGACGCTGAGACAGATGCCCACTGCATATGCCAAGTCAAGCCTCAGATCCTGTCTCAGGAAGAATGCTGAAACCACAATTGGTAGCTGCGCAGCCTGCCAGTACTGCCATAGACAGACCTGGAAGGACCACTGGGCCATTCTGCCTGTGCATGCTGGCTAAGGCCTAGTCATCCCTGCTGGGGCACCATCTAGTTCAAAGTGTGACAAAATCACCTGCAGGGATGGCACCAGATGTAGGCGCATGGGGATGAGGAGGTGGCGCCCCACTTTAGGCTCCCCAGGCCCCTCCTCAGGCATCTCTGGACCGCTGATGTACTCCAGCTTCAGCTGCAGTGATGCTTCTTCATCTGCTCCGTGAGCAGAGGCCTGTCACATGGGGCTGACTCTCACGACAATTTTGCACGACACTACTCAGCAGCGTAACAACCTAGCATCATGTTGGCCTTGGCCCATGCGTCTGGCTACCTGTGAAGTACGTCGACAGCAATGCAAATTGTGCTGACAGTCAACCATGGCTTTGCAGTGGCTCACAGCTTGACTCGTCTGTATTGGATAGCCCAGCATTGCAGACATGGTTGCAGGTACACTGGGCTCTGCCTGGCGTAAGTCAAGTGATGTGATGCACACCATATGTCATGCAGATTTTGAGTTCAGAAAGATATGCCTGCAGATACTGCTGCCAATATCACCATGAGCATTACAGCGAAAGCGCACGGAGGTTGAGAGTCAGCAGCTGCAGGCAAAGCGGCATGTAGACATTGGTAGGCATGCGCAGTAGACAAAAGGCAGTCTGGTACAGTTGCACAAGATGTGCAGTGCAGGTTGGGGCTACCTGAGGGGCGTGCAGCATGAGGGGTAGGGTCATGCGAGTGCCAGAAACCAGGGGCAGGGCCCTTGTGACTGCCTCCTGATCCACCACAATTTGCAGCCCTGCTATCTGCACCCAATGTGTCGCACTGAACATTGCAGTCTGCATGATACAAGCTGGACAGGTCACGCACTGCCCTTCCTCAATGCATGGCCGCTCACTCTGTCTGGTTACATCATTGATATGACTTCTTTGCTTAATGAGCGCTGCAGGCATTTGCTTGCATGCCTGTTGCCAAAGAGTGTCACCAATGACTCGGTCTCAGTGAAACGCAGATTCCAAGCATGACCACGATGTGATTTAAGACAAGAGAATTGATTGCAATGCTTGCGGCAAGCTTTATCCACCTGCTTGACACAATCTGCGCACAAAGGATCAACAACACAGTGCGCACAGCCAGGAGTGTTGCTGCCTTGCAGTCATGATGACAGGGACCATGACTACAAAAGGCAGCTGTGGTTGCAAGGTTGCCCAGGGCACTCCTGTTGACTTGTCCAAAATGCACGCGCCGGAAATAAGTGTCTGGATGTGGCTGTTGCTCAGCACCTAGACTCCTTAGAAAGTCCAACCAAAAAGCAACACCGCCCACCACTGGACCAGCTCTTCATATAACAATACAGCACCAAAAATCATAATAGTAATGAAGAAAAAAAACAACAATAATGATAGGAAGAACGAGGGCTTAGCCAACAGGCATGAGGTGCATGCGACGCAAGTCAGTAGCTGTCATGCTGTGAAGATGCATGCAATGAGCCAGGGCTCACCTGAGGCTTGATGCTGGCAGACTCATCTGTGATGCTTTGCTGCTTGTCTGCCCTGGCAAGTTGGTTGCCGGTGAGTACTGCCCCGGTGACTGGGAGCTTGCCTGCAGGCAGTGCATGCATGAATTGCAAGCAGCTGGGAAGCATGGCGAGCTTGTTTGCTCAACTTGCACAGTCAGCTTGATCAGTCAGCTTGCCCAGTCAGTTTGGATGACAGCTTGCCCAGTCAGCTTGCACAGTCAGCTTGAACAGCCAGCTTGCCCAGTCAGTTTGAACAGGAAGCTTGGATGATCAGCTTGCCTGGCCAGCTGATATGCTGGCGGCCGAGTCAAATAGGTGAGAGAGCAAATGCGGGCAGCCATATGCTGACAGCAGGCGAATTCTTGACGAGGGGCACACAGAGGAGCAAAAGCAGAGGCCGAGACAGGAAGAGTAGACACGGTAGACATAGCTCTTCTGGGGAACATTACCAAAAGAGTAGACAAGGAAGACAGGGAGGCTCTTCTGGGGAACATTACAAGGTCACAGCGGCAGGAGGCCAGATCATGCACAAGGGGGCATGGCTTGCCAGGTGCAACTGAACAAGTGATGCAAGCGGTCTTGATCATAACAGTTCAGTAAGCAAGCAAGTACAGTAATGAAAGTCCCACGCCAATCAAAGTGCAGACTGCACAATGTCCTGCAGCCCAAAGCTCATGAACACACAAAGTCTGATGGCAAGAGTCTGGTACAGTCCACACCTCTGTATGGAAAACAAAACGTACTAATAATCATAATAATGATAATGATGATGATAATGACAATGATAACAATAAGAACAATAATCATTAACAATAATACCAATGCTTACGCGTTCTGGCTCATGATGAGCTAGAGATATGCAGAGCAAAGTCTTGTCTCACCAGAGCATTCTGTTCTATGCATCATGACAGGTACAGTGAGACAGAGCTGACCTGAGTTGGCCACCAGCAGGCGCCAATGCAGCAGCTGGCCCTTCAGAGCTACAACTGTCTTGTGCTGCACTGCCTTTGCGTCTGCCCCCTTGTCCTGACTCTGGGTCTGATTCTGCTGTAGTTCAGAGCGCCCAGTGCTCTGAAGCATGCTGCTCTGCATCACGTCAGCCTCTGGATGATCCACTGAGGGTACTACCAAGACTATCTTTCTGTGAAGAAAGAGTTTCGCAGTGACATTTGTTTTACTTTTTCGCTGTTCAGTTTGAATATTGGACATCTATACATTTTGATTGCTGCAAGTCTTGGTGCATGTGATCATGCACTGCACTTGAGCTGGTGATGAGCCACATGCAGGGCTGATGGAGATGAAGACAGAGAAACCCAAGTTGACACGCATGTCCAAGCTGCATCCTTTGAGTTGCTGCAGCAATCTCGTCATGATTCACTGGCTCACCTGAGTCTTGATTGACTGGCTCACCTGAGTCTTGACTGACTGGCTCACCTGAGTCTTGATTGACTGGCTCACCTGAGTCTTGATTGACTGGCTCACATGAGTCCTGATTGACTGGCTCACCTGAGTTTGCTCGGCGTCTGAGGTTCTTAGGGAAGGTGCGTCAAGGCGTGCCTCCAACAGTGGCAGCTCGGGCACCACATTCACGCGTGTTTCAGCTCCACCCCCTTCCTCTTCATGCGGCACGCCCATGCGGTTCATCTGCAGCTGTTTGCCTGTGCCAACCAAAAAACCTAATTGCTGTCACATGCAGAGCAAATTACAGCACAGAAAAGAGAAAGAAAGAGTGTCTGCCTATCATAGTGGCAGCCCCAAGGAAGGTACAGCACACACTCCTTCATTACAGCATATTGCGTGATCATCAGATTGCCTGCACCTGCTGCATAGGTCTTCATCATAATCCAGTTGCCTACAGCTGCCACACAAATTTGATACTTGACAGAATGGCTCGATGCTCACATGCAGGCAAGGCCACCACACAGCTGACATCTGGAATGACAAGACTCATGTTCCTCAGTGTGCATTGAGTATTCAGTGTGATCACAATCGCAGAGGTGGACTGCACAGTGCATGCCATGCTCCTAAATGCAGAGTCACACCTCCAGCTGGTCAAGGAAAGCCGATGTATGCAATGCTTGCCAACAGCCTGACTTGTTTTTGTTTGGTTTTGGTGTGTTTGTTACATAAAACAACAAAAGTAAAATGGTTTTGAAGTTATAAGCTCTGAAGAAAGCTTTGCTACCAAGTGCTTGGACGTGACTCTGGTGTAGCACACCAATGAGCGTCACAAAACTCATATTTTACAATATTACGCTGGCTGCGGTTGGTCATGGACACACCAAGACGCTCACTGGCATATCACATGGCTATATTTGGACTACCATACAATGACAATAAGTGACAGAGTACATCTTTTTGATACAGTGATAGCATACCAAAGGTGAGTGGCTTGTGGCTCCAATGCTGCAGCCAAGTGACTCCAAGGAATGTCATCCTACAACCAGTCATGATGAAGAAGCCCTTCACAAGGGGTACCCCAGACAGGGTCACCTTCACAGGCCCCGTCTTTGGGGGCAGCTGCATCTGCACTGGGTGACCCCGCCAGGCTGGGGGGGTCTGTGAGGGAGGGTGGTGATCGACAGGCGCCACAGTTGGATCTTCCGTGTGCTCTGCTTCCAGCGTCATTCGCTCAATCTGCAGACACACGTGCACACACATCTCACCAAGAGGGAAACAGGCAGGGTGTAAATGACAACCAGTTACCCTTATCAGTTCACATTGGATATTGGAGCTAGACTGATCCGCCAGAGTGATCCAGAACATACACAGGCAAAGATTGTGTACTGTAAAAGTTGCACAAAAGACAAAACTGTCATGCGTACATCTGCAAGACGATGCATTTTGATGTACACATGAACAGGAGAACCTCAGACAGCAGCACACAAGTACATGAGTCTTACAAAGCAGCACATTGAACATGGTACATACATACCCTAAGAGTGACTGATGTGGGGTTCTGGATGAGGATGTCCACAGAGGCGGTCTCCCCACAGACCCACTCGGCAGGGCCCTCCTGGGGGCGGGGTCGGGCCTGCTCTTCCCTGGCCGCAAACGCGTTGAAGATGAAGGGGCTCTTGGTTCCTGCAAACACAGATAGCCAGCTGCCAGTGCCGGCCTACCAGTCGCTTCATGCAACACTTGCCACACCGACCACTGATCTGTTCAAGATGTATACCTTTGTGGCTTGTGAGTATATACTCTGAGACCTGTCAGTTGATCCATCTCACCAGTGACGGAGCAGAGCAGACACAATGTCAACAGAGATGTCAACAAGCCAGACTAGCAAGACTGCACAGTGGTGTCACTCCTGCAGGCTCCCATCTTTACGAGTACCTGTACCAGGGAAATTGGGTTTTCATAGCCTGCACAAACATGAGCAAGCTGTATCCCAGAGAAGCTTTGTCCATGTTCCGGCAGATACTGCGCATCCCTAGAGGGAAGCTGGCCCCAGCCATGAGGGCACTAAGGGACAATTATGTTGAGGATGATAGTGATGTCTGACCCACGCAGACTGCTCATGTGACATTCCACTGAAATGTGGACTTTGATGCTGGCTGCGCAGCTTTCAGCTGTGTAGGCTCAGTGGCAGGTAGAAATCTGGCAGCCACCCCAAAAGGTGGTTGCAAAAAGGCCGATGTAGTCAGCACTGTACAGTCAGCATGGTACAGTCAGCAGGACTCACCAATGGCTGACTCAGCAGGGGTCTTGGCAACAAAAAGGTTGAGATGCTGCGGCCTGAGATGCTCAGCAGGGGGCAAAGCACGCTGCAGGAACAGCAAGGGAGGGGGCCCAGCACCCGGCCGCGCCTTGTCCGTCTGTGCCATCTGTGAAGCCGCTGCAGCCAGCGTCTCCAGAAGCGACACTTGGCGAGCTGTTGGCAGCTCCCTGCACACACTTGACTTTCAACAGGGTTGACAAAAAGTGAATAGTCTTCTGCAAAGTCAACATCTCCATTTGATTTGCCTCTGGCAAATGATTAGACGCCAGACTTGCACAATTGTGTCAAATCTTATCATGACACTGGGCATTCAGCACCAAAACCTATCTCTTGTACCACAGCCGGCAAGTCATCCTTCAGGTCACCATTACAGCTTACAGCTTATAGTTGCAGCTTATAGTTACAGACAGCGAGACAGCTGCAAGAATGATGCTGTGAATGTCGACAACAAACAGCAGAGGTAAGGCCTACTTGTAGTGCTCCCTAAGCAGCAGGCCAGCAGCATCCCAGACATCAGGATGCTGGCCAGCCAGTATGGCAGTAGCCAGGACCCCCTCTATGCAGCCACAGCGCACTGAGCCCCAGTGGCGGGGCACCCCTGACTGTACTGGGCCGGCCTTCTGCCACCCCTGGTTCTCTGTATCCTGCACTGTCAGCCTTGCGTACATACGTGCATGGTGCAGTTGAAGCTGATGGCATGCCACCAGGCTGCACAGCAGTGCAGTAGTGCCTGATGGCATGCCATGCCGTCATTGCACTGCTGTGCAGCCTGGTGGCGTGAAGGGGATGCCACAATACAAGGGACTGCCAGCTGATGCATTCCGGCAGTGGTTGATCAGATGTCAACAAAGGCTCAGCGTAACATAAAGAGGGCAAATTGCATGCAAGACAGCATAGCACAGCAAGGCAGGAATGCATGTGACATGACGGTGTGATGAGGTCTGTCATGCAACATCAGCATAGTGTATGGGAGGGGTCGGCGGGGGGGTGAGGGAGGCATGATAGGCTTGTTTGGAGGAAAGTGGCACAGTTCTGGAGAGTACAGAATGGTGACACACCTGATCTACAGGTCACAGACCTGGTTTGAGGAAGATGTTAGGGTTTTGCATAGAGCAGAAGGCAAAACTCCTGATCTACGGGTCGTAGGCCTGTTCTGGAATAACTGATATGGTATTGGAGGGGACAGAAAGGTCAAGCACCTGATTCAAAGAACAGCAAATGACTGTAAAGTATATATGATCTATCAGGTTCCTGTCCAGTGAGTGTGCACCAGGGGTAGAATCGTGGTGCATGGCAGGGAGGGGCGTGTTAGGGGTGGCAGACCTGTTCTAGGGGGTCATCAGGGGGTTCCAGGGCCTTTCGGGCAATCTGCAGGGTGGCTAGGTCAGGCCTCTGCATCATGCGAGACAACTCCACAGCCTGCCACAGCATCAGCGTGCGCTTGCGCGAGGACCCCACCAGCCCAATCACCTGTACCACCCCAAACAGCTTTCTTGCACCCTCAATGTCAGGAAAATCATGCAGGCAGCGTCCGGCAACCTATGCCTTTGATGTTATACTCTCCTCAGTCACATTCTGCTCAGTATCTAACCTGTGCTTGTGACATTGTTTCCCAGTTCTGGTTTCGCTTCCGAGACTCTCATTATGAACTCATTATGAGGACAGCAGGGGATCAAGTGTGAGCAATGGTCACTGTCATCACTATGGTGTAGTCGTCTTGATGACATGGCCGAGCAAGCCTGATACGAAGCCTGTCGATCATAGCTTCCAGGAAGTCTTGTTGAGTGAACTCATGCACCTGCCTCTTGATGACACTGGTAAAAGTGACAGCAAGAGGGGACTGGCAGTGGTCAGCGTCATCACCTTGGTACAGGACTTTTGGTGACTTGGCTGAGCAAGCCTGTTGCCAAGCCCAACAACCACTGCTTCCAAGATTGTTTTTTCATCTGGCAATACCGGATGAAATGACATTAACAAAATCCTGTTGATAATGTCTTGTTCTCAAGCAAGTGAGGTACCTGCCTTGGGACGACACAAGTAACAGTATCAGTAACAGCAACAGGAACAGGGGAATGGCACGGGAGCACCTGAGCAGCCTCCATGATAGTGAGTAAGCGGTCTTCTGGCAGGGGTAAGGCTCCACCGGCCTCTACCATGCTGCTCACCAGCTCACTCACCTCCCTTCTGGCCTGCACCGCACCTGCCACTCTTATTGAAAAGCACTGATATCATCACTGATATACTCATCTTTTTCATAGCATTGTTCTTATTTTGCAATTGCATCAATTTGGTGTTCTTATTACTGCATTTGATGCACTCAAAGCTGCTGCTTGACGCTGATGTGCTGTGCTTGCGTAACAGTACTGTTTCAAAGATGTATGCCAAGCAGGTTGAGACCGTGGGTCTGCATGCAGGCAGAGGCTTAGTCATCGTGGCACTCAAGTCAAAAGTGACAGGCAACCTTTAGGGTGGCAATGATCAGCACCCTCTAATGACAAGCAACCTCCATCAAAGACTATCTCAGTGCTGTGCTTGTAGACCCCGGGGGAAAGCTTTTATCTAACATGACAATCTCCTAAAAAGCAGCTTGTCTGCTTGTAGAGCCTGCTAGAAAGCTTTGAGCCATGTTTTGACAATCCCCCAGAGAAGCAGCTTGTCCACCCAGGACAGAGTGTCTCAGCCGCTGCCTGCTTGTTGGACAGCTGCTACTTGGTGAACAGACGGTGAAGCAAACCACCACAGCCACAAGTGTGTACAAAAGGCGGAGCAGAAGGACGGTTGCAGTCAAGAATGGTACAGCAATCACCTTGTGGCTGTATAGGCCTGCCAGGAAGCGTGCCAGCATGAGATCCTGCTCCACCATCATCACAAAGGCTCCCTTACGCTTGGCAGCAGCCTTGGCCTCCATCATCGTGGCGCGCACCTGCAACCCATGCTGCAGTCAGAAGCAGCTGCACTTTTGTTCTCTCTGCAATCTAGCCGGGCCACATGTTGCCGGCACGATGCTGTTCTCCTGAGACACCTTGTCGTCTGCGCAATTGGGTTGGCATGTGGCAGAAGCAGACATGTTGGCTTCAGAAATTGAGCAGACAAGAGCTTGCTGCAGCACCATTGTGACGAGGCTGGCTTCTGTTGGGCTGACAACATGTTGCAGTCCACTGTAGATGCACAAACAGTTGGGGATTGGTGTGACAAGACCATGGCTGCAATGCTGCTGAAGCAGGTCATGCTGTGTTGACCTGTGCAGCGTCTTTTTACAGACAACCTCAATGCAACGCGCATTGTTGGATTCAGTGTAGACTGTGAGGAGTGCTCAAGGGGATGATCACTGCATGACAGCTGATGCCTGTGGAACCTGACAATCAAACAAGCTAAAGACACAGCTAGCATTACAAGTGCTATGCCTCAATCTGTGCACAAGGTTACAATGAGCGTTCAGATTTGAGTTCTGATCTGAGTTCTGCAAATGCTGAAGTGGGTACCACACCTCCCGTTCCAGGCCAGCGTTTTGGAGGGCTCCCCAGAACTGATGGCCGCCGAAGTGTGAGCTGCCCCTGGAAGCTGCCGAGGAAGTTGCCGAGGAAGTGTCCTCTGCTTGCAGGCGAGCAATGCGCTTGTCCGGGGACAAGGGGCTCTTGGGCAGAGTAGGCACTCTGGTGTTGCGCATGGCTCCTGTGCTCAAGCAGGCTTCCAGCACCTGCACGGCCCGCATGCACCTCTCTGAAAACACACTCTCTGATGACATGGCACTCCCTGCCCATTGGTTTTGGTGCCTCTGCTGGGCTGCACCAGACATCATGACACCAGACAGCCTGTCAGGTGATTGTGACACGGCCAACAGCAGTGAAGGTAATGATGTGAGCAGATGCCATGTGCAGAACCATCAGTTGGAGAAGGGTTCAAGCCCACCCTTGCTTGCAGACAAAGTCCCATGTTGTCAGAACACCACCAAAGCGCCGCGTGGCCGGCTGTCAGGTGAAACAAACACCTGGACAGAAAGAGGGAGGACAGACACAGGCACAGACACACGCACAGACACACACACAGACAGACAGACAGAGATACACACACAGACAGACATTAAAGGAAGGAGGAGGAAGATGACCTTGGCATTGGCCAAGCCCTGCAGCGCTGCAGCAGTCCACAGCCAGTCGTTGGAGACTCGGCACAGCTCAGCAGCCGTGGTGTAGTGATCCTGAGCGTCTGCTGGTGATCCAGCCAGCAAACTGATGTCGGCCAAAGCTTTTTGCAGCCTGCCATACCTCTTCTTGCGCACAAGCTCCTGAACAGGAGCACTCTCACAGTGGGTTGGTAAACTCAGTTGTACAGGAAACAGTGCTGATCACATATTCTGACCTGTGAAGATCACAAGGAACACGAGATGAAGAGCAAGACAGCAACAGTCATCCAGTCAGCAGGTGTTGGGGACAGTATCATCTAAACATCGAGCTGGATGCAGCAGATGGGGTCTATGTTGCTGGCCACATCATGGCCATCAGAAGACATATTTTGAGCAACACTTTTGGATATTTTTTCTCTTTCAGCTGAACAGAAGCACTAGCTGACAAGTTCAGTGCATCTGCATGGCATGTCTGGGACAGTCAGAGCTGCTCGTGGCCCCTTGCATGTCCAGGGGAAACTTTTGCATCACACACGTGGCTTTCCCTGTGTTGTACCTCCACACATGGAGATCATGGCTAGCCCATGCTGCCATGCTGACTGATGCCTCGTGTTGATACATGCAGTCATGCATGAGTGGAGTTGCACCTCATCAGTGTAGAGACGTTTTGACACCTCCTCTAGTGCTGACGTAGGGGCTGTGAAGTAGTCAGATGTGTCTGCGAAGCTGTTGAGATCAATCATGGCTGGGCTTGCGTTTAGCATCCAGCGCTCCAGCTCAGCAAGAAGGCAGGCGGCAAAGTCACACATGACCACCTCGGAATGGCCCACCAGCACTTCCACACCACCTGCAGAGAAAAAGCATTTTGTGACACAGGGACGATGCGAGAAAGGGCAAGCAGAATGCGGTCATGATGCTTTGAAACGTCTGCTGCAGAATGACCCAAGTAGCTGGCATCTGCCTTAATAGCAGACTGTTGGTCCCATTCATTCATTCATCCATTCATTCATTCATTCACCCACTCGCTCATTCACTCACTCATTTGTTTGTTCATTCATTCTTTTTTTCATGCATGCATTCATTACATGTCTTCCCTTAAAGTCAGGTACACACAGTCCTGAGTAGCTCCCTGTATGAGGTCCTAGGCCCCTGATCTTGGCACAAGCAAAGTAGGCTGCACTTGCAATCAAGCACCAGACAGAAGACCAAACTAGCCTCAGCATGTATTGATTTGGCCCCTGGCTAGCAAAGTTGAGCTTGCCCCCACGATCAGTGCTCAGTGGAGCTTCCAGACAAGCAGCGTCACAGAGACTGCTTTTTGCTATCAGATTTTGAATGCATTGGCAGAACCGCTTGGTTGGGTGATGGCGCACCTGTTGTTACAGGTGGGAACATGACCATATTGTCTTTCCTAGAAGTACTGGAATCCACCTGCTCATCACTAGGTTCAAAGGCAAAGCATCTCAGTGTGAAAGCCTCAGGAAATGCCCTGCAAGCACAAATGCACACGACACTTCTATCAGCAGCAACACTGAAGTGTCAAAGAAATGCCACAGGCAATTGCAAAGCTGACAGCAAACAACATGGAGGCTGTGGTTGTGCTTCAAGCTGTGAAAGCAAGATGTGCTCTAATCAGCATGAATGGTTACAGTGCCAACAAGACCATGCTGTGCAGCTGCAAATGAGGAAGCCAGCATTGCACTGCCATGCTACATACACCCGCAAATGTCAAGCTGCATATACCTTGAGCAGCGTTCAATGGCCATGCTACTAACTCAAGCTGTAAATGGACACAAAGCAGTGCTGAGAAGACCATGCCTTCTGGCATGAAGCACATGATGAGACACATGATGCAGTACATGCAACACAGGCTGGACCAAGTTTCACGTTGTGGCAAGCAAAGTTGGAAAACTTGCATGCCGTGGTGCATTGAGCACACCTGCAGAGCTGCTGAAAGTGGCTATAGGCCTTTTCAAAATCCTTGGCTGCTGGGCAATGTAAGATGCCGATCACTCCCAGCACTCTGCGATGCACATGTAGGGATGCCAATGGGCTAGCCTTTGTTGCCATTTCCTCCTATACACAGCTTTGCACTGTTGGTCTGTCAAATAGTTAGCTTTGTCTGCATGTGCATTCTAGACTGATGCAATTGCGTGTTAGCTAGACAATCTAGCCGAAATCAACATTGTTCACGGACAATGACAGCAGGGCAGAATGGATGAGCCGGGTTGCTTGCATCTACATTTTAGATGCCAGGGTGGTATCTGTTGTGTCTGCTGTGTTTGAGCAAGCAGTGAACAGAAAAGACCAACATGTTGCAACAAAGCAGCAGAAATTGCTGTCATGCAGGAGGCCTTACAGGCAGAAAGCGAAAGTGCATGGCGCCTGTCTTCCATGGGAAAGATTTCAGCGGGCTTTTAGATTGTGTCTGCACAATTGATTGGAAGCTGGACAGTTCTACCTGCAGTGCGGTTTGATTTTGACAGAGACTGTGTTATTGATTGCTGTATATGCTATGTAGGATATTGAGGGCAAAGGCTGCTTGAAGAATTTGTAGTAGCAGCAACAACTTACCTGCTTGTGAGTTGCAATCAAGCTCACATACCGCTGCAATACTTCTTCAGGAATAGAACCAATGGGCACCACTGCCTGCACAAGTCAGCACTGCCGGTTGCTTGACCATGTTGCTGCTACTTGCAACTTGCAGACGTTGCAAGCATGGATTAGCAGGGCAGACTATTATTGCCTGTTTGCTGTGGCCTGTTTGCTGTGGACAGCATTGCGACGACAAGAACTTACAACACGGATCTCTGCAGCACTGAAGACAGTCAACCCGGGCTCTATCAGCTTGGCGGGTGTTTGGAACGAGTGACTGCCCATATCTGCTGCCCTCAGTTGCAACCCAGATTTCTGTCCGTGCAAGTTGCTAAAGCGAGTCGCAACTTGCTCTGATCGAAACCCGAGATGCAGTCAGATCAGGCACTTGTTACACGGTCCGCTGTGACCTTCGCCGGTGAACGTGCGACATCGTGAACTTGATTGCAATACTCAATATTGATCGGGCTATAGATGTCTTGACCGGCAGCATACAGTACCAGGACTGGTGGCACATGTGACGATGGCTCACAAGACCTGTCCTTTTGTCGCGCGCCCATGCGCTGGTATGCCCAGGTACTAGGCGAGCGGCTGCGAGTAACCTGGAAAGCGCAGGTTTGACAGGCAGTGTTCTCCCTAGCTCTGTTGCACATCACATGCCCTTCACATGTGAGCCCGATGAACGAACGTGTTGCACTGCTGCATCCATCCGCAACAGTCTCTCTCTGCCATCAGAGTGCACTGTACAGCTTGCACTACTTTACAAAGTGGCACATAATGTGCTAGATGCAACCAATCTCTGCAGTTATTCCAATCAAATTGCAAAACCCATTTGTCAATGGAATGGCATCAGGCAATGACATTTGCCGAATGCTGTGCCAAGACATATCTGGGCACACAGCGAGGAAAGTATCTCAAGAAACCAAAATACAAAAACCACAATGCGAAAGTAAAACGAAAATAAAAGGTATTTATTCAAGATCAACTTGGCTTAATGTCAGACAGCTTTTTATAATCTGCAGGCTTGAGCTCCCACTCAAACACACCCACATTTGCACGGTCAATCTCCTTGCCTGCTGCCTCACAAACAGCTGCCACTCCATACTGCAATACCCACCTCAGCAACACCTGCACACACATGACACGACAGTTGCATTAGGCATTCAACAGCTGACAGTAGGGTAGCAGCCACTGCTACCTCTCCCATTCCACCACTAGGTGTCCAGCAATCAGAGAACAATGGGCATGCACATGATCATTAGATGATCATTAGCCAGCACTGGCGCATTGCACACACACTATGCCCTACATGTGCATATTGCTGTTCTGACAGGGCCCTGTTGCACCGAGGCAGCCAAAACTGGACATGAACAAGCTCGATGCATACCTGCAGACGATGCTGGTTGAGCTTCTTGTTGGCCTTGTTGATCTCGTATGCAATGCCAGTGACGACTGGGTCAGTCAGCAGCTTGCTGCGCTCCTCTGACTTGCTCTTGCCTGTCTCCATGCCAGATGGTGAGTGGCTGATCACAAAGATGTCCTGCAACAATGCACACATTATTCTGCAGCAAGAATCTGTCAAGTGCAGTGTGCAACGACAAGCGTCAGATTTTCAGTGAGTGACTTGCCAGCTGAGTCTGACAATCTGGCTGGTGAGCATCAGCAGGTACCCACAGCACTGTGCTTGAGAAACATAATGCAATATAAACCTGAGGCAAGATAACAGTAGCCAAGCAGACTGCAGCAGACGTGCTTACAAAAAAAGTGTTGTTGAGCTGGTGACTGTTACCTTCTTCTTGCAGAAAGACACAAGCTCCTCATTCTTGTAGAATGGGTGCACCTCAACAGAAATGACCGATGGCACAATCTTGCTGCTGGCCATAAGCTGCTGCAGCTGGTAGACAGTGCAGTCACGAAGCCCAATAGCCTCTACCAAGTTGTCATGGTACAGCTGCTCAACCTGCTCCCATCGAGTCTGCAGCAGCATAGTGACACAGTCAATACATTGTCTGTCCGTCCAGCAAAATGATACATGTGCAAGCTGTGATGTTGGTGACACATGCTATGCAGAGTGCCAGACGTTGCAAATTTGAACTCAGCTTGCAAGCCAGCAGGATCTCATCTGCTAGCATTGTATGGCATGCAGCTTGCTTGGCAACCTCACGCACTTACAACTGGTGGTTTCTGCTACGACAGTCAAGCACAAGCAACCAACGCTGTTGCATGCCTGTGCAAAGGAGAGCATGTTCACTTGACAGACATGGTACTGGCTTGTATAAATGTCTATTACATTTGACTCAAGCTGTGAGTTTGCATTGAGCTGAGCTCACCCTGATGGTCTCCATGCTTCCGTCAGCTGGCAGCAGCAACAGGTTCAATGAATCCAGGGCCAGATCTTTCAAAATCTGCCTCACACTGCCGGCAATGTCCCAGTAGTTGCGCACCTGCAAGAGCAAGCTCACATCAAACATGCGTCAGTGGAGTGCAATGGTAGGTGCTGCACCATACAGGCAGCAGCTTTTGATCATAGGTCTTGCACCTTCCAAGGACATGCAGTAAGTGCATGATAGGTGATTCAACAATGGAGTGCGACGGCGGGTGCCGTGTTTTCAAAAGCTCACGACATGTCAAACCTCACAGGCAGCAGCATTGAAACTGTGTTGCACGTTCCACACTTCTACAGTCTGTGCGTTGACAGGGAATCAAAAGATGCAGTGTGGTGTGTGAATGCAGTTGCCAAACACACAAAACACAGTATGCACTGACCGTGGCTGTGATCCACAGCTCATCTCGAGACACCATCTTCTCCAAGAACGCCAGAGCCAGACCCTCCTTGACCTCTTCCAACATTCCAGTTGTGCTGACATCAAAGTGCCTGCAACAGCATATAAACTGTGAGGAAGCAGCTGTCACACGACGCCAACGTGCGGTACATTCTGCAGCTGTCAATGGCAAGGGAGCATGCTGGCAACACAGCAGCACAGAATGCTGTTTGCAGAAGCAATGGCTTCAACCTGTCAGCTTTGCTTACAAGGCCATGCTGCACACTGAAGACCCAGTGCATAGCATTTACACAGCAAGAGTTTGTGCAGTGTAGTGAGCCATGCAGCAGATGGTTTAAATTGAACATACAGGCAGGTGGGCTGACCTGTGACCAGCCTGGATTGCCTGCTTGATCTCCCACCGAGTCTCGTTTTCGACTGCAGGGCCAGTGCCAAAGGAGATAAGGGGCATCTCATCCTCGTCTCCCACAGTGATTGTGGGAATGTCCACAAAGTTGTACACCTCTGAAATGAGATTGTTACGCTCCCTCTCGGTCTCACCGTCGTCGTCCCACAACTCGGCAAAGGTCCTGCACATCAACCCAGCTCAGCGGCCTTGTGTTGCTGAAACCACAAACGTGTGATGCTGTGATGCTCGTGATGCTGAAGGCACCACAAGATGCCTTCAGTGAACCTAAAGTTGATGAGAATGTCCTTGAAGTCTAACCCCAAGCTCTTGTTGGATCATGTAAGCTTTCTGCTGAGCTTCTAGTACGGAAAGCTGTACCTGTATGGTCCAACCTCATGCAGCCATGGGCAACCATCAAGCAGCCGTAGCTGATGCTTGATGCTGGTAATGGCTTTGTACTCCTCGTCACTCAGTGCCCAGTTTGTGGTGTTGTCAATGTTGCTCTGCAGCAAACAGAAATTGGTCAGTAAGGTCGTTTGGAATGTTGCAGCCACAGACCTGGAGTCATGTGCAAGCAAGGTGGCGATCAGGACCCCATCCCGTAGAACAGACCAGCAACATACGCATGCTGATATGCATAGACTGCATGTCAGCGCAGCTAAGACACACATGGCGCCCAAGCATGTCACGAACGCATGACACGGCATGCAGGCCTGTAACTGGACCAGGCAGGTACCTTGATGTGCTTGGGTGTTCCAGACTTGACAAGCACACTTGTGCTGTGCTGTACTCCCCATCTGATGATGACCTCTTGCGCAATACGCCCGCGCTTCTTGCCAATCTCCCTGATGATGGGGTCCTACACATGCAAAACATCAAATCGTGGAACACCAGTCACACCACTGTGTACTTTTGTGGCAAACTGTGCCTGATTGTGCTGAAATGGCAACAAGCATGCCTTTGCGCTTGTGCATGGTGTAACATTATGCTATCCATATACAGGAAGTGCTTGTCAGGAGAGCAGAGCAGTCAGCAGACTGACGAGTGACGTACATGTGATGGGTTGGGGGCACTTTTCTTGACAAGGTGACCAGCAGAGCTGGGTGTGCCCAAAGAGGAGTATGCTGTGACATGCACGCCCTCTGAAGCACAGTACTCAATCAGCTCCTGGTTCCTGAAGTAGGGATGCACTTCCACTTGGTTCACAGCTGGCTTGACCTTGGCGTATGACAACACCTCCTTCAGCTTCTTGATGCTCATGTTGCTGACTCCAACGTTTTTGGCCAGGCCCTGTACATTGAGATCGGTCAGACAGCATTCCCTAGCTAGGATGCTTCCCATGTTTGCAGTGACTCACACCGGCAGCTGATCAAGGCAGCTTGAAAGGAAGAGCACAAGTTATGTGTGACCATACCATATACTTGTGGCAACTGGGTAAAAAAAAACATGGAGTCACTTTTACCTGCTGTACATGTCTAGAAGGGTCACACCAGATGCAACCACAGCACAAACATGACAAGGATCTCTGTGTACTAAGAGTGCAGACAGGATTCAGAAATTATGACAGATATGTGTTGTATTGACAAGTTTTTCTGGTGACCAATTTGTATGCACACACATATACATTTGCCCATGCTCAGCAGGACTGTTTGAGTAATGTCAGCCAGCTGCGTACCAGCTCAACAAGCTCCTCCATTGCTTGCCAAGTCTCCTTGTAAGGCGGCTCAAGCTCCTTGGTGTTCTTGTCTGTGAATGGCCAATGTACCTGATGCACACTACATTGACTCAAGTGACAGCACAGCAACTAGATTTGCTGAGCTCCTGAGGAGCCTGAGCCAGTTCCAGGCAACAATCTGGTCAGAGACGATGACGCAGAAGTGCAAGTTGGTGAACACAGCACAATTGGCAGAATATGTACCAGGAAAAGGTCAATGTATTTGAGACCCAGATCTTTCAAGGTCTTCTCCAAAGCTGGTTTGACCTTGTGTGCCTCATGGTCATCATTCCTGTGGACAGCATTGCATGTCAGTCATTTGACACTGTTGGTGAACAGCTGCCTGACCCAGTCTACCAGGAATATTTCATACCAAAGCTTTGAAGTAATGAACAACTGCTCCCTCTTGATCACACCCTCCTTGAGGATTTTGGTGAAAGCCTCCCCAATTAGAGGCTCATTTCCATAGTGACTTGCGCAGTCTATGTGCCTGTAGCCAGCCCTCAGGGACGCTTCCACAGCACCTCCAATATCCTGACTCTTGTATGTTCCCAAGCCTGTACTTGCATGGCCAGATATGAGTGACGTCCTAAGGTGATTGCAAGAAGCATTGCAGGAAATTGATAGGACGCCAGACCGCACTAGTAAGCTACAGTGGGTGCTATGATCATGCTATGTCAGGTTGACCGTGGGGACAGCGGGCGCGCAGAAATCTCACCAATTAGTGGAATGTAATCTGCGAAAACAAACGAAATATGTGAGTATGCAACACGTGCTGCAGCGTTGCGCAAGTCGATAGCGATCGCCGATGATGCTTACTTCCGTTCTGAAGTTTCGCGTATGGCAGTTGAACGAAGCTGTACGAGTCGTAATGCTCGTTTCCCTTGCCAACCTCAATTGCTTGCTCCAGTAAGGCTCTGGAGTACTCTTTCAACTCGTCGTTGGTCTCTGTCGTGCTAGCAGGCTTGATGTGTTCAGTGTTTGCGAGAGCTGCCTCCACCGCCTGGTCTTTCTTTGCAACAGCACTCATCGCGCTCCGCTCGCGACTGTGTTGCCTGCCTGTGTCCCGCTCACGTATGCGGGTTTCTGTGGTCAAGTATTGCAGATATCCAATCAACCCCTACTGTGTTCGCCCACTGATACATGGCGCTTTCTGCAGGGTAATGTACTACCCTAAGTTCTAGTTCGGGCCCATGTGGGACCCACATGTGCAACCTAGGCAGTCGTGCCGCCTGCTGCAAAGGCAAGCTGCTTGCATGACCGACGACAGCTGCAGGGTGTACATGGCAGGCTAAGAGTACTTACAGATTGCAGGCTTGGTCATGACTTGTCCAAGACAGTGACAGCCTGAATGTCCATTGTTGTCATAGCTAGACACATACTTAATTTGCAACAAAAACGTCGTAGACATATGCACAGGTTTTGTCTGTGATATAGCCACATTGCCGCATGCGTTTGCAAGCAGTGTCAAGTGAAAGTCAAGATCCCAACCCTGCACCCATCCAACCTTGTGTCATCGACAGCAACAAACGTAAATACAGCCTGATGTTGTGGCTTGGGCATGTTCCCCTGCCCCTTTCAGATAGTTTGATTGAAGCACAGCATTCTTTGTGTGCCTCTGTTCACAGTAAGACCAGTGCAATTTTCACTTCATGCTGTCAAACTCTTGTTATGTTACCAGCACATGTCTGCTTTACTGTGTTGAATGTTGTGACTTTGCAACAACTTTTGACCGTGCTGTTTCCCCAAATCCTGCTGCAGTTGTGAAACATGCAGCTGGGGAGTTGGAACAGCCATAAAACGTTCTCGCAGCTGAGCATCCGTGTATGTAGCGAGCCCGACTATGTACAAGACAGGAGACAATAGCACCAAATCCGACATGATGTATGATTCCCGGTAGACAGCTAGATAGGTCAGAACGATATCAAGGGTGCAGAAGGTGTCAGTAAAGCCTCGGCAGTTGAAACTGCTTCCAACCTCCACCGTTCAATGACCAAGCACGATCGCGTGCTTCGCCTCCGGGCTTGCAGCCACACCTGCAGGTCTGACTGCAGGCTGACACCTGAAAACCTGCGGATTCCACTACCGTAAACCCGACCGTAACTATACAATAATCGTAGCCGTAACGTACAGGTTCTCACTGACGCACAGACAACTGCCTGATCATGATCTCCATGTGCAAAAGCCCAAAAGATGGTCATAATGCCAGAGGAAGGTGCATGGCACCAACAGCATTGCCGGTGGAACATGCTACGATGCCATAAACATTGTCCAAGCTTCGGGCTCGCTGCAGGGTTGAGCTCTGCCCATGCCTATATCGGCGACTGTTGTCGGGGACAGAGGCTACGTCTGGGACGCCGAAGGCAAGATTCAGTCTGATCTACATGTTCGTAACGAAGCGTGATCTGTACTCAGTAAAGCTGGACGTGCAGGAGCGATATGGTTACGTCGCCACTGTCGCGTTGTGGGAGCCATGTCGGGCAACTCCGCAGGTCCAATACAAGCGTTGTCACCTCAGCAGGCGCTGCTGGGCAGGCGTGCCGTTCATACCATGACACGTTTCTCTTTTCCTGTGTGCAGAGCACAAGCAGCACAATTCTGCTGGGGGTCTGCCTTGTGAACTTAACCCCGAAGAATTACAGCTAGCCCTACGCCAAGGTGAGCTGACATGTGCAGTTATTTCCAGCAGCGTAACAATGTGTTCATGGTCACGAGCATGAGCTGCAGGATGGGTTGTCCTGCAGCAGACCGCCAGCCTCCCAGAATCTACTGCCAATGCTGCTGCTCCCTCTGCAGTCCTTTCAACTGAGCACACACAACCTAGTGTGCACGTTCCTGCCTGGTTGACAGCAGTGCAAAGCAAAAAGGTTGTCATGCTGCCAGTCACGGCTAGCCAACCAAAAGCTGAAGCACTGAGTAAGCTTTTGCGGTTCGCAGGTTGTCTTCTTTAGTAATTGCTGCCTACAGGTGTAGCACCTGCACTGCGGCTTTCTCAACTCATCACTCACACTTTAGCTGCTTTGCAGGATCTCCAGGGAACACCAGTCCTCACAGACATGATGCAGCTGTCACTGCTGTACACTGTGCTCAACATAATGCTGCTGATACAGTGCATGCATGCACAAAGGATGCAATGAAGACTGAACAGCCCATCTTCTCAGAGCTACATAGTATGGGGTAATGCTTGCTCTTGCCATGTCATGCTCAACCATGGCCTTTGCTGCAATCGGCCAAAGCAGGAGTATATGTGCAGGTACTACATCACAGATGGCGCCAAATTTGGAGCAGATTATCTGCTGTATCCAGGGGATCCCCTTCTTTTTCATGCCCAGTTCACTGTACGGATCCTAGAGCATGCGACCCCAATCAAGCCAGCACTGTTGGCAGGAAGTGCAAGAGGCAGCCATGCTGCTCGCAAACATCTGCTGCTAGCCTCGGTGAGCATGCTCACCTATTGCGCTGCCTTCTACCGCCCTGGCTGCATGCAAATACAGCCGCAGCAGATTACCCTGCTGTAAATGCATCTTGTCATCTTAGTGCCCATGCATGAAGCTGTGAACCTGTCATGATATATTTGTATTTTGTAGGTGGACCGTACAGCAGCATCATTCATAACAGTGGCACCCGAAGGTGGGTTTGGGTCAACTGGTTGATTATCCATCAGGAAGCAACATCCCAGATGCCAGTTGGATTAGCAAGTCAGTTTGTTACAAGGTCAGGCTGTAGCCTGACTGTTGTATAAGAGTTGCTCATCTCATTTGAACACTTCATCATGAGGAGCTGAACTCTGTACTGTTCTATCAGCAATTATTCTTTATGCCCAGGCACCCAGCGCTGCGCGACCTTTGCATCCCCAGTCATGGCAATAGTCAAGACCCTTCAACATGAGCAGTCTCAGGTCCTCAGTAGAGCAGCAACACCTGCACATAGGCAGACTCATGTCAACTTACTGCACAAAAACAACAGTTGGATATATTGCGTTTGGGGTAGTAGGTGTGGCTGCACTGAGAATCCGCATGACAGTCAGGCAAGCCAACCATGTTGTCACAAACATGCAGAGCAGGCATGCTATGCATGAGTGCTAAAGGTCCTAAGTGCGCCCAGCCAAATCCGTCATTGCCTGTTGGGCACTTGAGGTACAAATTGCACTTGTCTACAAATTGCTCAAAGCTGCATACTAGAGCTGGATCTGAAAAGCAACCACCAAGTCAGGTTGTCTCAGACTCCTGCACTGTAACATACACCATTTGACTGCTGCTCTGCGCCAGACAATGGTGTACAAGCTAACACCAGTACGAAGAAAGTGGGTGCATCATACCCCTGACACAAAGGTGCATGGTACTGACTGGCACACTTGCTGTGGACTGCAAGCAAGCTGATGCACATTCACACTATCATGGCTGCACTACTGAAGTATGTACCCACACCCTAAGTACATAGCAAGCATGGTGAGAACAACTGGTGGGCTGGCAATGCTGATTGGCAAAGGCATGCAGCTTGACCTGATGTGACCGCACTCATGCATAGCATATCAGCTCTGCAAGCAGGCAGCAAACATGGGCGTGCCTTAGACCTGGCTGCGCAGCCTGCTCAGCACAGCCATACCTACCTACCACCACAAGCATAGTGCACAGGTACAACAGCAATGAACCCGCCATCAACAAGCATTGATCTTGCGGCTGCTTTAGCTGAGCCACAAATCCAAGCGCCAGCCTGGCGTAACACACAAACGGCAAGTCAGTGAAAGCACACCAACAGCAGACAGTCCAATGTGCAAATTCAAGATGACATGCTAGGCCTCCTCAGATCTGTGTGGCTGGTTGTCAGACTTTAGTAGGTAGCAACTCAAAAACTGCAGTGAGTTTGCAAGAACAACAGGCTTTGAACCACAGCCTCCACTTGCGCAAGATGTGAGGCATCATGCAAAACACTTGGTCCAAAGTAAATACCTGAGCGATCAGCAACAGCCTGAACAAAGGCTGCTCAGATCCTGCTGTGTCAGTGGTACAAAGGTATCATGGTAGATACCCAAGCATCACGCTATTCAGAAACTTGTCGTGGAAACAATAAGTGACACAAATTCTGGATCACGACAATGAATTGGTGTGCTACTATTCGATGGGCATGCAAGGTGACTTAGTTACTGAATTTACCTTCAGGAGGGGAACAGTCATGTCAGTCAACCCTGCGACGCTTGCGGTCAGCAGAATCTCTGCTATAGCCCCTCTCATCACTGTGATGGTGCCTGCTTGGATGACTCTGACTGCGATTGTGCCTGTGGCGGTCTTTATCCTTATCAGATCTGCCATCTCGAGACTGGTGCCTGTCCTTTGCACGCTGAGGATCAAACTGGACAACTCTGCGCGCTTCCCTCCCGTCAGATTCCTGCCTGCTGCCTCTTTCTTTCGGTGCTGAACTGTCCCTGTGCTTATCCCGGTAGCCCTCCTCGTGCTTTGTGCATCTGTCCCTGCTCCTGTTACGAGATTTACTTCTAGCGGGTGACCTACACTGCGATCTGGAGCGAGACCTGATGCTGGCCTGCTTCTGATGATCAACTGCTTCTTTGCTGCTCCTGCTGTTCTCGCTATGATCATCCTTGGCATCTCCATTAGTCTGCACAACACAAGGCATTGCATGCCATACTGCAAAACAAGACCTAAGATAGAATGTGCAACATCTTGTCTGCAGCTCCAGCTGTCAGTATACGAATACAAAAGCATCATCAGGCTCAGGCTTCACGAATCTGTTTAGCATCATCCAGCGGAGCAGCGCGTGTAGCACGTATGCTTAAAGGAGGTTCATAAATCAGCGACATTGACAGAGAAGCAGCTGACAAAGCTGGCTGTTGCTCACACATTGTACCTGGTGGAGTGCAGAAGAGGACTGCCCAGCGCTGTTGACACCATCGCCAGAGCCAGGATCACCAGCAGGAGCAGCTGAAGCACCACGTACATGCTCCGCCTTGTGTACAGCACCAACAGATGTTGTGCCAGGAGATCGAGCAGGGGTGGGATGACCCGATATTGGTGAGGCTGCTGACTGCTGTAGAGCTGCAGCATGCCGCTGCTCTCTCTGTGCATCCTTGGAAATGGGAGCATACTCTGCCTTGGGCAACTTGTATAGGTCAAGCACCTCACAAGCTACTTCCAGTAAGTCATGTTTTGCTACATTGAAAAGGTCCCACCAGGCAGGGTCCTCAGGCAAGGGGATCTGCAACAAGGTCATCAGCTCAGTCACTGAAACAGCCCCAATGCACAGCAAAACGCGGCACAAGAGGGGCAAGTAATGACATACCCTAAGCTGCCGCGCAGCCAGAAAAATGATGCCACAAGCCACTATTTCTCCCTTGAACCTCACACAGAGAGTGGACCGCAGACTGCAACACAGCAGTGACGTCAGCAACAGGTGCATGTGCTTGGGTAACAGCTGAACTCAACAGCAGCAGCATGTGAACTGTACCTGTCATTTGCCAAGTTCCAGGCACGCTGCAGCAGACCTGACTCAGGATGGTCATGCTGCTCAAGTACCACTAGATAATTCAGAACAAACTTGTGAGGATGCTCCACATGCAAGATAAAGCCAAAAGCCCGCAGCATAATGCGCTCTAGTGTCACAACATCAGACTTCCACTTTTCAAACACCTGCCAACATGCAAGAGAAGCTCTCAGTACAGTCTCCAAACTGAGGACTGGGCACAAATTATGCCCAGGGAAGCACAGCAAGAGATGTACTCGCAAGGATATTGTGCCTGATGGGGGCTTACCGGGCCATACACGTCCAGTGGTGGGAGTGTTGTCTTGCCCTGCCGTCTTCTATCCAATCTGTAGAACACAGAGAGCATCTCCCTCATTCGTCGAGGATTCTCCTCAAGCTTCGTAGCGAGCCACACGCAGGCCATCGCAGTTTTCTGCGAACAGGCATCGGATTTGTCGGTGACGAAATCAAAGTTGCAGCAGCAGAATCACGGTCAGAGCTACCCTCACCTTCACATCGTGTGCCACGAGGGACACCTTGCAATAGAACCGGTGTAGCAGGACTTGACCGGTTGCCATGACTGCTTGAGGCAGCCTAAGAAGAATTCCGGCCTCTTGTATGAGCTCACACCCATAGATCCGTTGGTCTCTCTCTGTGTCAACACTAATCCCATCCTTTCTTGAAGGACTATCAGCTAAATCCTCCTTAGAGACGTAGAAATTGTCTAGAGTTGTGAAAATCATTGCTAGACCTGTCAACAGATTGTCGAAAAATGCAAGCTGTCTGAGGTGGTGAACTTCTGCGGTAGGTTCGCAAGAAAACTTCACCACCCTATCAACTCTTTATTGCATGGTGAGAAGAAGAGAAAGTTGGGTGTCAATACCCTCAAGCTAAGCAGTATGTAGTTTGTCTTGACAGGCGCGACATCTTTCTGACCTTCTCCTTGCAAGCGAGCTTCGCAGCTCAGAGCTTGCGAGAAACTGCAACAGCCCCACAATGGAGGCGCTTCAACAGTATCAGTATTCATGTATAATTTGGCAGAATATTACGGGTTTTCCTCCTCTATAGACTTCGGTGCTCGCAATGCCATCATCATTCGCGTGTCAATTGAACATCTGATCTGATGTTGGACTGACGCTTTGTTATAGGTTCAAGCTGTTGAGAATGCCCTGCGATTGCGAAATCAGGCAAACAAGGATGTATTAATGTCTTCGTGGGCAGTTTGCCGTCGTGCCCCGTGCAGCAGCAACTTTCGGTGATGCCATCATATGGAGAAAACCGACAGCACTAGTTCAGCGCTCTCACCAAGCTTCAGTCACATAGGGACGGGCCGACACAGTAATCAGGCTAGTTCAGAATCTAGTCTCCTTGCATCACCACGTATTGTCAAGACTGGTAATGAAGGATTGATGCTGGTCTGCCTTCTTCTCTCACACAGACAATGTTATCTATACTTGTCCTGTCTGCTTCAGAAAGGCGTTTGCAAACCCGGACTCCTGCGGACACTGTCCTAACCCATTTCCGTATTGTAAGGTATGTTCTGCTCATTCCCATGCCACAGGCTATTGACCTCTGCAGCCAATGCACGCTGCCTTTGGTTACAACTCAGGATTGTGGTGTTTTACCTTAGGCAGCAAGACCAAGCTCTACAAAGTCAGCGCCATACAGCCTTGCAGCGGCTCAATCACCTCCAGTGCACTGCTGCTGCCCGGCAGCAAATCGTTTCTGGCCGGGCTGATGCACACTTGCCAGTGCTAGTACGCAGGTGTGTGTATAGCTCTGGTGCAACACTATGCCACACTATTATTGGTGTCAAAGAAAAACCAATTAAAGATACTTCTGCTGTCAGGAGTGGCGGTACCATGCCACCAAACCTGCTCAAGGATGCAATGCTGTTGGCTGATCGTGCACGCAGTGAGCACGTGCATGTTCGTGAAGGGACAGCAAGCACAGTGCCCAGAAGGATGTTGTCCAGACCTGCAACAAGCGCTGCTGTGGTATGAGACTGCCACTTTGATGGTGCTGCTCTGATTGAGCCAGTATGCACATCCCTTGGCCATATGTGCTGTGAGTCTGTTTGCTATCACCCTCTTTGTGTGCATCACAGGGTCACACAGGAAGGCTAACCCCTCAACAGTGGGCACCTGCACCATGCAGCATAGCCTGCACCTCATTTAGGTGAGGATCTGCAGCCAGTATCAGAGCTTGCACTCGACAACTTGTCATCACATCCTTGCAATGCTTCATGAGCAGCCCTGCCCTTGCACTGATGCAGTCACATTGGCCTGCGCTGGTTCTGGCTTGCAAAACTTGTTGAGAGTCTCAAATTGCAGAGGAGACTAGGCGATTTTGGTCAGCAGCAACATCAGCTGCATTTTATACTGTTGCTTAGCTCTCAGGCATGCTGCTTGAATGCAGACAGTCTTTGCCACCGCATGCGCCTGCGCAGTCCTATGGTCATGGTGTGGCAGTCACCAGCAAGATCTACACACCCAATGAAGGGGCTGAGACAAGCCTCCACAGGCGTACAGCGTATGGTGAAGTTTTGCGACGCGTGAAATCTGCTCATGGGCCACCGACACCTGTCAAAGCTCGGCAGCATGGTCCTGCTGGTGAAACCCTGGGACCATGGTCTCATTGACTGACATGCTTTTGCTGACTTTTCTTTGGCACTTTGCATCTGATGCAGCATACTGGCATGTGCAAGATGCCTGAATTCCAGACTGCACACCATCATCAAATCTTGCAACATTTTTCTCTTTTGCTATTTCAACCAGGAGATTGCACCAGCAGCGTAAAACTGCTGGTGATGTATCTGGTTTGTCACAGCCTGGTAGCTAATTCATTGGTTGGTTGTAGCGTTGAAGCAAGTTGTATGCAATTTCAAGACAAGTACTAGCCCAAGCTGCATATGCCAGGCGTATGTTGAGAAGACTTTACGGCTTCAGGTGCTGACCTTTGATATGATCGGCTGCACATCGCCCCCCTGCAGACGCAGCTGTGATATGATGAAAGTTTGTCGTATCATGATAGCACGTGGTTGCATTCTTCACCAATGCAAATATGCTCTAGAATGTGATTCCGCAGCCACTTCACAGCAAAGCATGGTATACTGTTGAGATTCAGTCACTCTTACATATACAGCCAGATTGTGAGTATACTAGGGTATCAACAAGCTGTGGCACATGTAACTCACCTGCATGACTCCAACAAATGCAAGCTTGCCCATTTTCTGATTGAGCTGCTCCTGCAAGCTTGTGGTCAGCTGTGCTCCAGCTCTGCTTTTAGACCACTTTGCAGATGTTGGTCTGCTCCCTAGAACACAGCCACAACGTCGATGATGCCAGCTGGTCTCATTGTAGCACACTCTGCAATGCTGAGCCAACACAGGTCACCGGAACAAAGCAGACACTGCACAAGCACACATTAAGGCGATGCAGAAGTTAGAGTTAAACATTTTACTTTAACTTTACGAAGAATCAATCAATGATGTCCCGCAAAGCGCACTTGCTATAGTGTGCACACTTTGTGTGACACGCACCATTCACAGGTAGGTCAATCAACAGCTTGACCACTGCATACTGAAGTGGCCCATGAAGTCATGATACAACCATGTGGATGGTCACAGCCAAAGCAGTGCTCTGCAAAGCAGTGCATCCTTGGGGACGTGCATCTCAGATCCAATCTATCAAGGAAAGCTGTGCTTGTGTGGGTTTTGTGACTACATCTAGGGATTCTTGAGTCCTCTCCGTTGCTTCAGTTCTCAGCATTTGTGTGATTGTTTGGCTTGTGACAACAATCATGCAAACTATTGTGATCACAGCCTTGAGAGTGTAGTCATGAGGCAATGTGACTGTACCTGGTACCTTGTGAGCAGCAGCTGCCTCTGGAAACAGTGGTGATGCTCTGCCAGACATGACAGAATCCTGGGAGGCATATGAGTCTTCCATGATTGGTGTCAAAGTCGCGCTGGTGGGTCTGAGCCTGCCAGACAGGGGGCGCCCCCCAGCTGAGGTGGGGCGAGGCGGTTTGCTGGCAGACACTGGCCGAGACGGACCAGGACTGCATGCCAACATGACACATTTGCATTCATGTGGTTGTCGAAAGCATGAAAAAGGCTGGTTGCATGCAGTAGGCGTCACGCACAACACACAGCCGGTGTCGACAGTGGTCCAGCAGTCTTGCTTGTTTGTTGTGATGCACCTGGAGGTCACTGTAAGGAATTGGGATATGGTGATTGGACGCTGGTCTCTTAAAATCAGAGTGTGTAATGAACAGTCATCCTGATCAGGATCAAATGCTCAGGATGTTGAACAGCAGACACAGTCAACAGACTGCGTCTCACAAGACCATGCACAATATTTTCCAACCTGCTGACCCCAGCTCAAAATGACACTGTCCAACATCTACATGCCGTTTAGCCAGCCACCATGACACAACATTTGAGACCTTCACGCATTCACAAATTGCCAGTGCAATACTAGCAAGACAGACGATTGCTGCAGAAATACGGTGTTGCACAGAGTCCTACAGTATCATCAATATTGTACAACAGCTAGCCCTTGGCTGGAAGCATATACATAGCACTATGCTTTCAGTCAAGGGCTAGACATGATGTGTATAGATATGTACATAGACAGAGTTGAGTAGTATATCACCACCAAAATTGTAAAAAGAGCCATACCTCAGCAGGTCCGGCTGTGGTGGTCTAGGAGTGGCAGCAGTGCTGCAGCCAGCTAGCACATGCTGCAGGCTCAGAGATGTGCTGCCCTCATATGAACCCTCTTGCGCCAAGCGATGGCCTGAGTGTGGCCGTCTGCTCACACCTACCACATGTCATGCGCATGCTGACCATGTGACATGTCATGCGCATGCTGAAGTGCTGATACACCTTGTGATGTCAGCTGCACAGTGCTGACCATCTGAGATGTTGCACAGGTAGCATGCAGGCAACCAAGCAACCAGCAGTAGCAATTGCATGTCCTGTTGATGCTTGCATCCTCACACCTTCAATCAAAACCAGCCGCGTAGTATCATCCTCCCCTTTGTTGTGTTGCACACACAGGGATGACAAGAGTGGGCATGTACAGATGCGATAAGCTGTTTGTGGGCATTACCACTCGAAGCATCAGTGTTCCGAAGAGAAGGTGTCGGCAGTCTAGATGTCGTTACCTCTGCTGGGCGGCCTTTCGAGGGGCGTTTGAGCAGGGCCAGTGGCAGCTGGCCCTCCTGCAAGCTCCAGATCTGGCAGTTTGGCATTGTGCCGTAGTGCACAACTGGTGAAGCCAACAGAGGTGACATTCTCCATCAACACCTCCAATCCCTGCTCATGGTCACACCAGCTGCTGATCATGTCTTTTTCTGCTTTCATTGGTGTGTTCAGTTCCAAACTCGTTTTTGTTGAGTTGCAGTCTGTGGCATGAAGCCAGATGAGACTCATTGGATATCCTGGCTGGGGAGCTGTGGTGACTTTGATGTTGTGACCGTAATGCATGGCAGTACACAGAATTGTGTTTGTCAATTTTGCTTTTGCAGCCAGCTGGCCATCTTGCACATGGTCACAGCATGCAATGTTAGGCTAAGAACGTGCTGGAATGCATAAGTGAATGCATGAACGAATGAATGGATGGATGGATGGATGGATGGATGGATGGATGAATGAGTGAGTGAGTGAATGCTTACAGAATGCCTTCCAGGAAGTGGCCAGTGACTGCTTCCAGTACCTCCAGTGAATGGATAGATGACACTGCAGCATGCCTGATGCAAAATCTGCATGACTTGGTACAGGGACCAGCCAGCCAACCAGTCCAAGTTTGTAGCTAACACAATTGGGCTCAAAGGATGACAGTTTTGTACTCCTTTTGATGGAATTTTGTATGTTTGTTCTGCTCTTTATATGCCCACCTTCTGAACTGTTTCTATGCTCTTTTGTTACTCTTTCTGGAGGGGGGCAACGTCTGCATCACACAGCAGGTGGACAGCAGTCACAACACACCTGGTGGTTGTGCTGCCTGTTGAAGGTTCTCAAGGCTGCAGCACCAGGAGAGTCTCTCCTCTTGCGCTGAAGCTTCTGCCTCCTGCTCAACAACAGACAAGCATTGCCACCTGACCTACCCTGCATTCAGCCCTTTGCTGCATGCAGCAGCACCGACCACTGTGTATACTGCTGCTAAGCAGTATAGCCACAACAGGAACACAGCAGAAACCACACTCTATACACCGCAATGCAGCGCAGAACAGGAACGGCTGTTGCAGAACATGGTACAGCAGCAGCAAAGGGCAGCTGCCAAGAGGTAAGGGGCAGCAGCACAGCATTGAGAGGCACCTGGCCTAGCAGCACAGGGCAGCTGCCAAGCAGCAAAGGGCAGGAGGGTAGCACACAAGAGAAGTCACCTGATGGTGAGGTCCTGATATGCAGCAGGTGACGCAGCTTCGCTGCTCATGCTTGCATCAACAGAAGGAAGATTGCTAGCTGCGTCCATTACTTGGGGCCCTGCTTGGCGCAGTTGCTGTTGCGCATCACATGTGGCCTGCACAGGCCCCACTTCTTAATGTCGCTGCTGGTGTCACTCAACATTGCTGCTGATGTCACTCGATATCGTTGCTGATGTCACTGGTACCAAATGAAGCAGACCAAACAGACCACACCCAATCAGAGCATTGCCTCTCTGGCATCCCTGCTGCAACCTTGCCAAGTGTGGTTTGGAAGTACACAACATATTTGCATGTAAGCGCATCTCTAGCACAAGCTTTGAACAGGTTCACATGTGACAACCAGGTAGACAGACAGGCAAGGGTGTTGCAGGCCCTCACTCCATGTTCACAGCGAGACAAGCGGCTAAGGGCAAGCCCATGCAGTGTGTTCTGTGTTTGCGATTTCCTAACATATTCTCTTTCTTTGCAGTCTACATTTTTGAGGTTACACTTTTCTTCCAGGAAAGGTTTTCCAGAATATGCAAACACATATCTCAAATTAGTTGCATATAAACCCCGACTCACCTGAGCAGCGTTTCTGCACAATGTCATCCTGTGATTTCGCCACTCCCTGCGGGTGCTGGCGTACTGCTGCATGCCTGTCACTAGGTGAGGGCCAAAGCGAGCCAGGTCCAGGGCTGACAATGTGACCAAGCTGCACGCCTGGCTGGCTGTCACCCTGGCCAAGTGCACCAAGGGCTGCTGCAGACTGCCCTGCTGGACCTGGTCTAGGTCAAGCCTGCATAACAATGCCAAACGACCTATGCACACCTTTCACGCAACTACTCAGCTTCGCTGTCACAGACTTCCAACTCTACCCTCATCCCCCAACTGTATCCTACCATGCGGCCAAGCGCCTGCAAGGGGCCTAGAACTCACAATTACTATGAAGATATGCAAAGACAGCAGCTCGAACACTCTGGGTTTGTATCTGTAGCTTGTCATGACAAAGAGCAGGCAGCACTTGGCCTGCACAGTATGCAGGCAGCGCATTCCTGTTCTTGGGTACTCCTTTTTACCATTGTCATAAGATGCTATATAATAGCTGAACAACAAAAGCATGATGAGAAGACAAGCAACAGTGGCAAGGCACCTTGAGTCTTCTTCCACTGTTGGCAGGCCGCATACTTCATCCCCAAAGCTGTCCCCAGGACCCAGCAGCGCCAGCTGAGTGGCATTACTCAAGCTGCCGCTGCGAATGAAGCTGCGGCGGAAGCTGCTGGGCCTGGCCAGATTAGTTAGGGGGGTACCAGTTCTGCTCATATTGTCCCTGCTGTCTAACGCAGCTGTCAACAGAACCTCACCTGCAAGTAACAAAACAATGTGCTGCATGTTTTGGTGATCAGGTGCAATGAAAATCAGCGCTCATGTGCGGAGACAGACCGTGCTGCAAGAACATAGTACTTGTTGAGGGCTGAAGAATGCTTATCAGACACATGTTGCACCTTCTTTAGCTGTCTACCTATGACCCTTGCTGCTTCTCATGTCAGCACACACCCTCAATGATGTAGTCAAGTCATTGACAGAGTCATTCTGAGGGACCGCATCCCTGACTTCTGACAGTTGCTGCACATCTTGTGCATGCCTGCTGAACCCGTCAAACACTATGTATGCAAGGCCACACAGCACATACACAATCAAACAAATTGTGTCCTCATCTTGCTCACTGCGTTGAATGCACTCAAATCCCCCCCAAGTCGACCTTCATACACCGAACAAACACATTGTGACGGTGACTGGCGCTGATTTTTCATCCAGGTTCCTTGGCATCAGCACAGACCTGACTTGATGATGTAGAAGGCATCAACAGCGTCGCCTTGCTTCACGATGACCTGGTCTTTTGGGACTGCCAGCGGCCTCACAAAGATGGCCAGGCTCGTCAGTTGGTCCCTGGTCAGGCCAGCAAAGGGCTGCACCCCATGTAACAGACCCACCAGATCCTCCAGCTGCTGCTGCTGCAGAGCTCTCACCTGAGAGGCAGCCCCACAGCCTTCCTTGAGCAAGGCAATGGAAGATGTGAAGTATTGCACTGCAGTCTTTCATGACAAACCTGATCACGCCACTTTGCTGGTAGCTTGTACAAGCCCCCCTGCTTGCTTGCCCTTCGATGCGTGAGCAATCAATAACCATTGCAGGGCATGGAAGCAATATGGTTGTACAGAGGACAAAACGTGTAGTCCGAGCTACTGAGCTACTTCAACGGTAACCAAGACAGCTGTTCACATTTTTATTTCAGGTTGATGTTCAGGTTGGTATTTCAGGTTGGCATTTCAGGTTGGTCAGAGGACAAACTGTATAGTCTGCTTTTGAGCTACTTCGATGGTAGCCTGGTACCAGGGCAGCTGTTGACATTGTATCTCAGGTTGACTCCACATTGCATTGAGGTTGAGAGGCAATGGCACTGGCAATGCAGCTAGCATGCCTGCAGAGAGGACAGACTCACTGTGAGGTCATAGTCCTGCCTGCCAATCCTGACCAGGTCCACTGCTTTGGTAACCTGCCCGTCAGGAGGCTGCCCAGAGTCTACTGCATGTGGTAGACAGGCAATGACTGTTGCAGTGCGGCGTGCATGCTTGTGCAACAGAGCCAGCTCTCCAAAGCTGTCTCCTGCCTTTACAATCCTGATGACCTTGCCAAAACAGGCATCCAGGTCCTGGCCTTGCACCAGGCTGCCCTGCCTGAACCCGCCCTGACCTGTGTGGGCCTCTCTCATGTCTGTGTGATTGTCATCAGTAGTATCGGTTGCTTCCACATTTGCAGCATCTCCATGCAGGTAGCCAAGAGCCTGCAATGGTCAGATGCACTGACGTAGGTCAACTTCAGACGCAGGCAAAGCTGCTTTTGGCAGACACGCATCATTGTGACACAGGATCTACGCCATGTTCTCAGGTTGTCGAGCCATCAAATGCCAATACAGCTTTCATTGCAATGCAGATGCAGCGTGTCATGCTCTTGTTCCTGGTGCACACTCAGACCTGCATCATGTCATGTGGCAGAAGCATTGTTGCTGACATATCTGCTAAAAGAGATATTGGTACGCCTGACGCACTAGCCTAGAGTCAATTTTGAGTTGCCAGCTTCTGCTGCACAGCAAATGTGAGTTGCAGTCACTGAGCAAGGGTCCAGCATGACAGGCCTGCCTGAGTCTGCAGAACATGTGTATCAGCATTACCACAAGACTCTGCTGTCATGATCATCAACTTGTCTCGACTGTTGAAGTACTGCTTATTATTTTGCATCATGACAGACCTGCTGCGGGGCGGGCTCTTCTGGTAAGGATTCCAGCGAGGTCAGGGTGTTGGCCTGAGTGGCATGGGGGCCAAAGCCCTGACCAGAACCCCCCTTGGCCAGCCTAGTCTCAATCACATGGCTCAGCTTGAAGGACTCCCGCCTTGAGACCCCCTTTGGACCATCGTGGTGCTTCCTCACCTGTCCTGCCACCTCCTGTGCACCATGCAAACCAACAGTAAAAGAGCAGGTGACTTCAAGCACAGCGCAGCACAGCACAGCCCAGCACAGCACAGCACTAATGAGTGGCTCCTGGGGCAGGTGAGACAAGATGAGTTGCTTTGCTCACTGCCTGCAATTGCCTGCGGGAACGAGCAGCAGCATAGCTGTTGTTGCATGGCTGACAATGTTGCACAAAATGCTGCAGGTGAACCCATCCATGTTGAAGCTTGTGAGCCTGGTTGGCATATACAAAGCAGAGCAGTGCATAACACTCCTGAATGGAGTGGGGTTGAAAGGTCATTTGAGACCTTGCAACGGATACATGCTTGAATCCTGCTCTAGTGCTGGACCAATGCATGATGACATATGTGCACATTCTTGCAGGCACGTTTGGACCAGACAGACACAACTAGCCTCACCTGCAGCAGGGCCTGGACATGCGATCGCGCTCCAACCTCTTGCAGAAGCTGCTTACTGACACGCCCAGGCACCTCGCTCCCCATCTTAGCAAACAGCCGTTTGTTGGGATCAGCCAACCCCCTCACAGGCTCCCTGTAACCCTGCTGATCCCCTTGCCCTCCTTCCTGCCCCTGCTGCATGTTAGGCTGCATAGCAAGCTCCAGGCCCTGTGCATGCTCACTGCTGTCCACAGCTGTGGCCACCAGACCTGTCAGGTCTGCTGGCTGTGGCTGTGACTCCCCTGTCGAGGTAACAATCAAGGGCACATCTGCACTGCTGTGCAACACCAGGTCTGACGTGGCTACAGAGTTACTGTGGGGCCGCACCAAGCTTGGCTGCGCTGGCTTTGATGCCACAGCTGCAGATAGAGACACAGCGGCAGCTGCTGCTGCATAGGGCTGCGGTGACGGCTGGGCAACAGCTGTGGCAGGGTCCATGAGATCTTGCCCCAGAGCTGCTGCAGGATGTTCAGTTGCACGGCTGCTGGCTTGGCTCTGATTCTGAATAGCCCTTGCAGCGCCTGCAAAACTTGCAGCCATGGACGCGCTATGCTTGTTGCGGGCAGCAGACGGCTAGATGCTGGGTGACCAAAGCTGCAAAAGCAGAAATGAAAAGAAACATATTTGTATTGTGGCATGTAGGAGGGGCGTCAGCCACAGGGCTGCTGCGAGCCCTGATAGCACTTGGCTGCCTTAGCAACACTGAATATGCTGAACAGAAAGAACAGCGTTCAGGTCAAGGCTCTGAGCCCTGCCAACATTGCTGTGCTATCCAAAAGGAGAAGTCTCTTCAGAGTTGCCCAGGCAGCGTCTGAGCAACAGGACACTCTTTGCTGCAAGAGCTACGCCAGGAAAGGACCCCGTAGACCTGGTTTACTAAGTAGCGGAAGGCCCTCAGCCAAAGGTCACACAAAAAAGCTCTTGCCAGAAAGGGGGCGCAAGAACATCATGCTTGTTCTACATTTGTCACCCACTTCACAGCACAGCAACACATGAGATGCCATTGCCTCAAGTGATAATGTTTCATCATTGTATCTACCGGACCATTGATGACAAGTGAGGATGACACCTGATGAGGGCTTGTCCATGCCATTTAATTTACCTTGGCCCATCAGCTCCTCCAAGGGAGACAAGGGCTTGTCAGAGGCAACCACAGCTGGGGCAGGGTCCTTGTGGCGGTGGTCTGTCCTGGCCTTCCAGTGGCCAGCAGCCCTGGCCAGCAGTGGCAGAGGCAGGCCTGAGATCTCATCCTCGGCCTCGGCAGCTTGCACCAGCTTCCTAGCCTGCGCAAACAGCACATGCACTGTAGTGTTGCCTCATCACATATAATGTGTTAGAGTGTTAGATGATGCTCAACGTCTGTGCATTGTTCTGTTCATTGCGTCCATTGGCGCAACATCTGCAATGCTTTCTATACCATACGAAACATGGGCAATGCAGCGTTTTCCAAATGTGTGCTTCTTGTCTGCCAGCATGTGATGCTGGTTAATCATCGACACTCAGGGCAACTTAGCAGCTGTAGTGTGTGTCACATAAGCCAAGTCAAGAAGGGCGATAATGCAGAAAGCTTGCTGTGGGCGGTAAGGTTTGAGATTGTGGCCAAGAATGATATTAAAGCAGAGGAATCTGTTTTGCTACAATGGTGTGCCGCAAATCACCTGAAGCTTGTGCTCAGCTGCTGTGATGCAAGGCCTATACAATTCCATTGAAGGATTGTGCTGTAAAATCATCCATGGCATGCAGCTTTGTGTGTGAAAGTGCATTGTGAGCTACGCGTGTTGTAGGGACACTCGCAGTTGCAAATGTTGACCTTGCTGACACTTGCAGGCATAAACCTACTCTTTTATGGAAATGTACTGTGTGATTGTTTGTGGGAACTCACCTTCAACTCGGGCAAAAGAAGATTGCCACAATGCAAGTTTCGTACGTTTTTGACCATACCTGCTGCATGTACTTGTGAATCCAGAACAAGGCAGAGTGCTCAGCATCACTTCTGACAACCCTTGGCGCAGCTTGCGCAGCCGCCCGCTCTGCTTCATCCTCGCTGCCATCACTGTCTGTGCTCTGTCGGCTGTCAGTCAGCTTGGTGTCCACCCCAACAGAAGACAGTGGCACAGCCTGCTGCTGAGGTAAGGTAGCAGCGTGTGACGGCCTGGCTCTGATCTGACACTGGCCAGACAGCACAATATACATGCCATCACCGATTGCATCTTCTTCAAACACGATGGACCCTGCAAGACACAGCAGGTGGTATCAATACAATACTCTGGGGGTGCATGTGGGTACCCATGTGGGTGTTCACGTGAGTTCACACGTTGGTGTGCATGTGAAGAGTCAACACATAGGCCCAGGGCTGTCAGCACGCATGTGCTGCAGTGGAGTGTAGGATGGAGTGTAGCGTGGAGTCAATGCAATCTGCAGGATGCCACTGGTGGGCCATAAATGACAACAGCGACAGCATCTTCCTATAAGAGATGATGCATGCAGCATCTTTCAGGCCACAGCATGCATGCAGCAGCAACAGCAGCTGTCAATTGCAACTCGCAGGTGCCGCCAAACAAGACTCACACGGCTGTCTGCATGCACATATTGGAGCAAGACTGCGGCGTGGTGATGTGGTTGCTGCTGTACAGCAGCGCTGTAGCGCATGACCACCAGGCAAAGTTGTTAAGGCAAGTAGGATCGAGCTACATTGGCCATGGTACGGAGTCATACAGCTTTACCTGCTGCCAGTTGCACATGAGTCATTCTGGCAGCCAACTGGTGGCACAGCTCCTCCGGAAGCACTTGCAAGGCCTGTTCAGCGCAGCAATCACCATCAACAGCGGCACCTTTGGTTGTGGTGGTTGGCAACTGGCTTGGTCATACCTTCTTTTGTGTGCTGTCACGCTTTGCATCACTGTTGATCATTGTGATGACTGCCAGCACTCTTTGAGCATCACAGCATGCGTACAGTATGTTCACAACTGTGATGAACGCGCTGGTGCGTTGACCAGCTCAGCTGAAAAACTTTATAAAGTAGCTTTGTGTCTTGAGCACTCTGACACAGACAGTTGCAGAAGGAACTTTTTGGCACCGAGGCATCTAAAGTGCAGCTGTGTCAAGTGACCTCAGCGTCCTGCAAACCTGGTGAGGCATGGCACACCTGCTGAATGAGCTGAGCTGATGTTGCAGCATGCAGCATTTTGAATACTGTGTTTGATGCAGCATGTGATGCAGCAGAAGGCTTGCTACCTGGAGGCTCTGGGTAAGGCGAGCAAGGCAGTCTACTTGGTAAGGCGCACGCTCAGAAGGGCTGAGGGCCAATATGGCAATGCAAGCAGCTGCCCTGAGTGCATGCATCAACTCAGCAGCACCGGCATCATGTTGTGCCTGCGTCAGCATTGCATTTGAGATGCGTTATAACGAAAGGCTAGACAAGCATGCACAACCTGCTCCATGTTGCTTGTAGATTGTGGAGAATCAGCAAGAGCAGTGTACAACTTGGAGTAGGAATGTTTTGCTGCACTGCAGTACAATGTGCAAGTCAAAGCACAACAACATTGTACTGTTTTGCGAGGTGTGTGCAAGGCATGTGCAGAGCTGCATGCAGGCATGTGTATGAAGCATACAGCAAGCTTCTGCTGAGGGTGACAGCACCGTATTGCTTTAGCTTCGGCTTCACAGCAGTGACTGGTGAATCAACAAGCAGTGCAGGGGCCGGCAGCAGGACCTGACTCAAGGACCTGAGCAAGTATGACAGGGGTCGAATCTACCTGAAATGTGAGAGAGGTCAGGTGGCTGCGGCGCAGTAGGCCCACGGTTGCACCTCCAGGTCCAGCCTTTATCGTGGCAGTACAGCCAAGGGAGGCCACCATCATGTTTGCAACAGCAACAGCATCTCCACTGACAGCTTGAGCTGCTGCAGAGCCATCGGCAATAGTTGCCAGCTGATAGTGAGCCCGGAAGACATGAAAAAACGCTGCATCTCATTGTGGACCCCATACTTTTCTGGTGCATGGAGGGTTGGGTCCATAGCTTGCAACTTGCAAACAGGGTGTGTGACTTCCAGAACAGTGATGGCAAACTTGGCTGACCTGTACTGTTTTCCTTGCCTTCAGAATCCGCTAGCAAATCACAGGTGCCGTTCAGAACGACATATGCAGTGTCACAACCCACGCCCTTCCGTGCGATGACCTCCCCTGGCTTGTATGCTGCACTGCCTGTGCATCACAGACAATGTCTGTCCAGGACAGACAGACACCGTCAAGGTTGTTCAAGCTCTCAAGGCCAGCAAGTCAGGATAACATACTCATTAAGATCATGAGCCTCTCTTTCGATTTCGGCGGCAGCTCCTCACAAAAGCCCTGCAATGGAAGGTGAGGCCAACCCTCAAGAGCTGACTAGGGGGTGTTCACCATAGGTTTTACGTCAGTGAGTGCTGGTCATCCAAGAAAAGTTGAAGCAGCAGGAACAGACAGCACCTGGCATAACATTTCTGCTGCTTCATGTGTTTGTGAAGAATGGGACATTTATTTATGAAGATTTCAATTCAAGTTGCTGCAGGTGCTGCACTCGGCAGCTGGCTTGCAAGGCCTCTTCAGGACTCTGCCTGTGCGCCCAACCTGTTGACGTAGATTGCAGAGCTGCCTACAGAGGCGCAGTGATGTTGTCACTGGCGTACATGTCAAACTTACGCTTCTGCTGTATGGTGACGGTGTGTTGATGTACTTGCACTACAGCTAGAGTCACCACGTCTAGTGCACCTACAGCTATATGGCACCAAAAACGCCTACTGAGAATTGACTAGAAACGCCGGCAGTGACGCTCTACCGTGCAGGCTCCGGACGCTTGCGCTTGCGCTTTCGGAACTCTGGTTGCGCAATCTTGCTATGGACAAACCTGGCGTTGACCACAGATGCAATTAGTCAACAACTTCTCAATTCACTGCGAGAGGGAACCCTGATGGGTTGTGAGCACAGAATATGCAAGAGTCATCCTTGCACTTTTGTGGCGGTGTGCCTTCCTTCGTCGACTGTACGCGCGATGTTGCACTAGCGGTCCGTCCGCAAATGCGATTACCACAATAGCCGCGGGACACTAGCAACCCGCAGAGTTGATCACAAGCCAAAAGGAAACTGCGCTCTATGACTGATTTACAGCCGGTGCGATGACGTCAAGGATCAAGCATCCTTGCACAAAGCATGCTCACACTGCTGCAATGTATGGAACATACGTCTGACAACCCCTTGGCCACAGGTATTCTGTGGCAACTTTGAGTATAATATCAATGTGCGTGAAATTGAAAGGCTGTTTGATGATTTTGGACCTATAGAACGCGTGGATATGAAATCAGGTACGAAGGCATCTGCTCACATGTTCCCACAAGCTTTGATCCGAATGCCCTGCCTCCACCTACAGCAAAACTGTTCGCTCTGCCTCTTGCAAAACAATTGTTTTATGAGCTGCGACATGATTATCAACCCACAGTGTGTTGTTTGCAGGTTATGCGTTTGTCTTCATGCGAGACAGCCGGGATGGAGATGATGCCATTCAAAAGCTGGACGGGTAAGTCACAATTTGCGATGTGGCAGCTTGCTGCTGTCCTGAATTGCGGCATCTGCATTGCTGCTATACGAACTTGTGGCACCTTTAGCGTGTTGTTGCAGGATGGAGTTCGGGAGGCGGAGGCGACCATTGAGAGTAGAGTGGGCTAAGGTGGGCATGAAACATATCTTGCATCTCATGATGTTTCATTTTGATGCCTTCATGCATCTGCTAGTGCATTCACCTGTACGTCTATGCTCATGCTCAGGACAGGCAATTGCAGCCTTGAGTAGCTTTTTGAAAGTGACAACACTGTGATGCACAGCAGATGTGAAGCAAGCAAAACAGGTCACATGCTACAGCTTGCATGTGCCAGGGAAATGGTGAAACAAAGAGGCGCGAGGAGAAACGCAGGAAGAACTGCACGCCCACAGATACCCTCTTTGTGGTGAACTTTGATCCAGAAGCTACACAAGAAAGGGATCTGGAAAAACATTTTTCTTCCTATGGCAGACTGAAGAGGGTCCAAGTCAAAAGGAACTTTGGGTTTGTGCAATTCGAGTCCCTGGATGATGCCATTGCAGCAAGAAATGGTCTCAACCTCAGTAGGCTCCTAGGTACGCATAGATGCATGCTTGCATTCACATTCAGGTTGCATATCACTGTAAGGCAAGTTCAAAATTGAGAGAACCCTGTTAAACACGGCCGTGTGTCAAACCTTGCTGCTATCGGTCATCCCATGTGTTAAACCTTAAGGACATGCAGCAGCTGGCAGCGTCTGCATTGCTCTTACCAGACTTGGACTTTAGCTGTGATCATGAGTGCTTGCAGGCCGAACCCTCACAGTAGAGTATGTGGCACGAGCCCCAGATGGCAGATCAACAGACGAGCAAGATGCATCTCAAGATAGAGGCGCCAGGCAGGGCAGGAACACTTCACCTCCTCCCCGCCGCCGTAGCAGATCTCCAGATTATGGCGCGCGGCAAAGGAATAGGAATAGATCTGTCACCCCACCCCGTAGACATAGGCGCTCCCCCAGCCCAAGAAGGCAGAGATCAGACAGGTCTGCTCCCAGGACGCAGGCTGTAAGCCCAGTGCACGTAAAAAGGTCTCCCAGCCAGTCAGGAGCTCGTAGCATTTCACCAAAGCCAACAGGAAGCAGAAGCCCATCAACAGTCCCATACCAGGACGCCAACAGCAGAGCTGCCAGCAGATCAGTGTCAAGATCACCACGCAGGCGCTCTAGTTCACCGGCTTGTTCCAGATAGCACGTAAAACACACCTGTCTTTCAAACTCGGGTTCAGCGCCGCAATTTCTCCAAGGTTTTCTTGCATCTTGGGGTTCTTGGCATTCAGGACGATGCAGTTTGTGATTGACCTTCAAAGGCCAGCAAAATAAACGCTCAGCACAGATGCAGTGTTTGTGCAGTGGCCATGCTGTCTTGCACAATTGCAACATGTGGGTATGGTCATTACCATACCATTGCAAATCATATACGGAATGAACCGTCAGAACAACTTTGCGTACTGGTGAAGTTTTTGTGACCAACACATTTACAGTCCTGAGCTGGGTGGCAAAGTCAATCACGTCAGCCTATACCTTAATTCATGGTATGCCTGTCTTGAAGTGCCAAAAGGCGGCCAGTCATATTGTAAGCATTGGTCTCAGAGCATGCACAGTATATTTGTGTAAGCCTGGACGTGGGAGCCTCGTGCATTGTCACGCTACAAAACATACGTTGCATACAGGAAACCAGTATTGGAGATGCTGCCAGTAAACACAACCACCAAAGACAGTGCTGCAGCTGAATGCAGAACATGCTGGACAGGAAAGGGGAAAAAGTTAACCCCTTAGGCCAAAGGATAAGAGAATGGCAGGTTTGCTGAACAGTGCTGTACATGACATACAAGCTGTGAGAGTTCAGCATGTGTCACATCTTTCACTGCTTCTGTGGCAATCTCTGGCGATGCAGATGGTTCTTTGCCAGAAGAGCCCGGTACTGACTGCTAGCAGCCCAGGTGTCAATCTCCTGTGCACGCATGACAGGCAGCGGATGTGACAGCGCTCTGGTCTGGGCATTCTTGATGTACCAGCCAAAAGGTGTGGATGTTGCTTCATCATATGAGCGAGCCTGCACAAGCAGAGCGAAAACTATAAGGTTGCTAATGCTGAAGTGCAGCCTTGAGCAGTCAGCCGTTCTTTGAGCGTGTCCTGACTAATACACAGAATGACAGCCCTGACATGCAATGGCAGAAGATGAGCCTGAAAGCTTCACATTGCAAAGCCACGCTTGCGCATAAAGAGATTCATTGTCATTCACCCGGCAGGTGTGAACAATCCCGACCTGTCGAAGGAAAGCTTCCACATTCAGCTCGGCATTAAGTTTGGGTGAGCCTCCAGCTAGTTTCATGAGAGCGCTGATGACCACTCGGTGGTCCTGTGCTACCAACAGTGCTGCCCTGTCACAGGTCAGCTCAGCAGCCCTGAGCCACCGCAAAAGCCCTTCTTCCACCGCTCCAGACAGCAGGGGCAGGACTGATAGGGTGTTGGTGGCAAGAACATTGGCCATCGTCAACCATACACCATGATTGCATTTCAGGTGCCCCAACTCATGCGCTATGACTGCCTATGGCACAGCATGACCACATGTTGTAGAGCACATGTTCAGCAGTCTCCTGATCTGCGAAAGATGACATGATGCATGGGTGGGCTAAGCCCACAAAAGGCTTTGGGTGACACAATGATGTGATAGCCAACGGGAGTCAATGCAAACTATACCTCAACTTGACCAGTGTTAGATCACACTTAGGGACAGTGTTTGTTTGACTGCTGAGACAAAAGGCAGCATGATTTACCTGAACCTCCAAGGGTTCCAGAAGCTCTAACAGCGCTGTGTGGACCACTATAAAAGGCTTGCGCCCTCCTATGGCCAGCGTGTAAGCGTTGGGTACAGGGTTCTGCACCACAACACTGTCATCAGCAGTAAGCTGTGTACACAATGCCACACACACAAACAAGATGTCATTGTGCAGCTTGTAGCCCTAGGGTCGCACAGAGATGTGCAGCAGATTAGCAATATGCAGCACGGCTGACATGACACACACGTGATGACAGGCTGCATGCTCACACTTGCAAGAGTCTGTACAGTATGTGCAGATTATACAGCTTTGTCCATGATTGAAGTGATTGTGGTTTGGCGCTTTCCATGCCATGCAGAGTGCATTTTTGGCACATCAGACCAGCAAGGGCCGTGAACATGGCTCAAATATGCATGCGTTCAACAGCCGAGACGACTTGTGTTCGAACCTGCTTGATGTACAAATCTGGAGGTGCCATTTGCAGTGTGCTTGCAGCTGTGAGCAAGAGGCAATGAAGACTTGGTAACTGCTCTGGTCCAACAAGCACTGAAGTGCCGATGTTTTCCAGCAACAACACTTGCTCTGCCACAGGCCCTGCATTTTCAATTGTTACGACAACCAGTTATGTGACTGGCCAGGCATTGCAGCGATGCTTTCATGCTTCAAGCTCACAATATCATGTGCCTTGTACAAGAATATGCAACCCTTTGTGATAAAGCATATATGTGCCAAGTCACTCTGCATGTCCCATAAGGGGTTACATACCCAGGACATTTTTTGCCATTGCTTCTAAACCAGGCAACACCTTGAGAAGCCTAGTATTCTGCTGGTCTAGCGGGTGCCTGCATAATTCATCTGACTAGTGAGTGTCCAGCAATAAGTACAGCAGCACCTGCAGCATGGTCAGCATTTTCTTGCCTGAAGTCATCGCCGTCAAGGTTTTGGAACCTGGCAACTCTGGAGTTGAGCGCACCAGCTTTTCACCACTGGCGTCCTATGCTTGTGCCAGCAAGCTGTGCCTGCAACACAGTGCAGTAGGTGTGCACTACATGCGTCCACCAAGGGTCACGTCAAGGTGCTGGCCTACAGACAGGAGACACACATAGGCACTTTGTGACTGTCAAACTGTACCTTTGGTGCCTCTTTTAGAGCGGTGCGTGTGAATACAGGCTTGGTGTGCAGGCTGTGGTCCAAGTTTGGCCGTTGCTGTCGTGACCAAACGGAAGGCGCCAGTCCCACTTGCATTGCACTTTTTGCTCGCGCTGCTGAATATATTAAGCACCTTGCGGCATATGCACACGGCTATGCGACACAGCTGGTGATCATAGTGTGTTGCGGGAAAGTCTCTAGACACGTCAAAGTTTTACAAACCGCGGATCATGCACACGTGCATGGTACGTTGCATAATAGACGTGCGCTGCGTTCTCGCAACTCAAGGTGTGTGTCTCGCAGGAACAGCGAAAGAGAAAGCAGAGAAATAGAGAGGGAACACCTGATGACTAATTAGCATGCCATGATCACATGCACAGCCAGGTAGACGAAGTGAAGGATGCTGCACAGCTTCTGTCGAGTCGAGCGCACATGTCAGGAAGCGTTCCGTACTTCCCCAAGGTCGACTTTGGAAGCTGCCAGTCTTGAGTCAAGCACGACGCGTAAGTGCAACAAGATCTGGCGTGATAAAGTTCCTTCACTGCACTCTGCACATCACTCAGCTGAGGAGCAGCAAGAAAAGCAAAACGTTAGCAGCAGACCAATGATCTTTATTTACTTGGGTGGCGGCAGATCCCAATTGTGGTTGACGCTGCTCGGCTTGGCGGTGACAGTGTTGTTGAACAGCGGGTACTTGTCAAACCCTTCGTCATATGCAGTTGGACCCGGCGGGGTGCGTCCTGTCAGACTTTCAACAGAACCAACAACAGAATTGATTTTCTTATGCAAAATCATTTATTTCTAGGTTCAAGTGGTTTCCATACTGCTGTAGATAGACTGGTCGAGCGGAAGACGACCAGTGCATGATCCTTGGAGCGCTGACTTTGCCGCAACACCTAGCTTGAACTTGACATGGATGGTGCCTGCCTTTGCTTTATTTGCTTTTGCTTCCAGCAAGGCTTACTTCAGCATTCGGAGACAGGTATTATAGCTTGCTGCCTCTTTGCAACAGCTGACAGATAGAGCCTTGCTCCTGTGCAGCTGACATCATCCATTCCTGTAGATAGCTGAGACAGTGTTTGACGCGTGTGGTGGTTGCAGGGACTTCGCAACAGCTGGAGAGAGCTCTGCCACTCTGTCTGGAACTGGAGGCCCGCCGCAGCTGGAGAGCAGGCGCCCAGTAACACAGCTACCAGCAAACGACGCCGCTTTGAGGCAGTCAGCAAGATTGTACAGCAACTGCCTGTGGAGCTGTATGTATCTGAAACTGACTTGCGCAAGCTACCTTTGCCAGAGCTGAAGGTGAGACAATAGACGCTTTCATATCAAGAATCATGGTGTGCCAGTTGCAGAGCGTGTGCTATCGGTGAACCTGACAGCAATGGTGCTGCATACACCCTGCTATCATTAAGCTCTGCTTGTAATTTGTTACTTGAGGATGCACTGTAAGATAGTGTAACCGCATTAGAGCACATGACCATTGTATCTTCGCCTAGCCTGGCATACATCAGGTCAGAGCTGTTGCCCTCGCAGAAACGTCTGATGTCCAATGGGCTGAACAGCAAAGAAAGCTTGGACAAAGGAGAGGCAGTTGAGCGCATACTAGCTGCAGGGAACAGCAGCAGGTCAGGCTTTCAAATGTTCTGCCATGGACATGTTGACTTGCTCGGCCAAGTGCTTATGTGTGCCATCATTGGTGTTTGCCACTCTCAACGCCAGAGCAACGGACATGTCTCACATACTATGCAGGAGCTATATGAGCTACCTGCACATCTTGTTCCGATGCATGCTGACTTGCAAGGCATGTCGCTGTTTGATGGTTGACTGACATGCATCATTGTGTTATGCAGCACTTCCTGTACTGTGTGCTGTGATGACTATGAGAGCGGTGATGCGCTGCGGGTTCTGAAGTGTGGCCACAAATATCATGTGGAGTGCATAGACAAGTGGCTCCTGTCCTCGACAGATTATCTGCGAGCGCCAGCCTGTCCAATATGCAGTGCTGCTCTGAGCACAGAAGAACACTGACGCCATTTGGGCCCAAGTTTATAAATGAGTGTTTTGCTGGGTGGGTTTTACAGTAAGGAGCATGTATATTCTGATTCTGACATTGTTGCTGAAGTGCTGTATACCATAGTCATCCACACAACAATATTGAAAGTAACTTGTTGATAGTAAGGGTCAAGAGGTACGCTGCAGGGATGCTGTACACTACCTTATCTTCTGATTTTGGCAGCCTTTCTGTTCAGATATCTTGCTCTGGCAGCATCTACTGTAATCTGATCTTTTCGTGCAATGCCTGACTGCACTGCTACTGCGACAGCATCAGCTGCTGGCATGTCTTGATGTGCCGTAGCAATGGCTGCAACAGCTGCTGTGGTTCCTCCGCTGAGTCTCTTGACATCAGCATTGCGCAGCTTGGGCAGTATCATTGATACCCAATCTGACTCCACAGGACACACCTGAATTTGAAACCAACAACAGCATCTCAGGTTCAAGCAACAGCATTGCAGTACAGGCAACTCAGATCAAATTGGAGAAGCATGTACTGGATGTGACTAGCGCAGCAACAGGGAGTGATGTGACCCTGATAGCAAAAAGATGAACAGCTGAGACCGCTTCAGGCGACAATTGCCATTAATTGCTTTTATATGCTAGTTGTGACGTGACACATCAGATCTCAAGGCAAACATCCAACAGGGTCAGCTTGCGCAGTGACAAAGGCATCACTCAATTTGAAGCTCACCTTGCTGAGGAAGACTCGAGCAGTCGAGACCAGCTCATGGTAGATGACCCAGTCAGGTAAGAGGCCGTCCTCATCAGCAGCAATGCGGGCTGTGGATGGGTGCAGCTGGGCTAGGGTGGAGGGCTCACTCAGGGTCTTGTACCCATTGTGAGTGGTCATGCGACGTGCCAGCCGATTTGCAAAACCTATCAACAAGGCCTGCCTCAGACCTGTTGTGCTGCCTGCAGAAAGAATGCTATTTCACAGAATGACCTGATCTTGTACAGCGTCCACTCATGGCTCCCAGTGCGCACTAGGGGACAAAACCTGTCACAGAGTGTGCCTTGGGCTTGGCATTGAGCCTATGGGTATTTGCTTGTGAGTGGCAAGCTAAGCCAATCAAGGGTGTGCAGGTTTTACGGCACAGACGGCATCCTTTAGAGATGTGCATGTCCATTGTGTGTTACAAGTGCATGCTGATGACTTGCAGTGACTATCCTGCCCACAATGCAGACTGGTCTGCTTGCATTGCTCATGCATGCATGCACAGACAGCAAGGACATGCCTGCATCCTCCGTGTCTTCTTCCTGTCGTCTCCTCTTGTTTCCACTGGTGGGATGCTGACCACGCTCTTTGCCGTTGACAGTGCCTGAAAGTAATGCACTGAAACTGCACGACGGGACAAACAGTACCATTGTGCAGTGCTTTGCACTTCTGCAGTTAGTGCAAGCGAGACCATGTCAGATGCCACTTCAAGGCCAGGCAGAAGGGTGGTGGGAAGCTGTGTGCCTGCTCAAGTTGAATTTCAAGAGTTGCAGCTTGACTCATGCCGTTTCCTGACAAATATCCGGCTTTGAGCCCTGAGAGCCAATGATGCCCTTAAATTGGCCATTCTATAATCATACCGCCCTCAAGACAGCTGTTTAACGCCCTGCCCTGGTGTTGCCACAAGCATCATCTTGCAACATCATAGCCCCATGGCAGCACATGCGGACATCTGCCTTCACAAACTACACTTTGACACTCAATTTGTCCCCAACAGCTATAGAGAACACATGTCATGGCTGAAGGCAAGGGATTTTGAGCAGTCAAGAGCTGGACGCTCTGGGGGCCTGGTGCTCAATGCAGACACACAGGAGTCACAAGTCGATGTAAGCCAATGTGGGTACCTAGGAGGTGGGAGCCCTGGGGGCCAGTGATACCCTCCAGCTGGCGCCGCACATCCCTGGCAAATCTGAGGCCACGTGGATCTAGGCCGGCCTCCTTGGCCCACTCCACTGAAAAGCCATGCTCCTGCCATGCCTGTTGCATACACCATACTGAGGACAGGAGGCAAGATACATTCAGCCTGCACAACATCCTTCCCACTGCCGTTACCTGCCCAATCAGGAGCACCATGCAGCTACATGCCTGCGATGTTCCGGTTAGTAGCAGCCAAAGGGCTGACCAATGTGGGATGTCCACAACACTTTATGCCATCTCTGGTTTACAGCCAAGCCAGATGCTGATGGTGACTCTGTACTTCACGCAGAGGTGGTGCTCAGTAACTTGATCTGACATGACTCCACCTAGCATTGTGAGTATGCATGGATGTGAACCCAGGTGCAGGTTTCTGGCGTGATGACATGCAAAGCTGTCATCAGCTGTGCCTGCAATACCTTGCCAGGCTACAGCCTCACAGCCAAAGACTGTTACAGGCTCATCAGCAGAGCTGGTGTGAGGGCCTGCAGGCCTACTGATCACATGTGGTTAGCTTCTGTCAAACAGCATCTTATGTACAGCCCAGATGCAGTCCAACCTGATAGATCCTGAGCAGCAGCACTTGGTCTCCCAGGCCTTCTGCCATGAGACCTGCCAACACTTTGCGGCCTCTGTCTGTTGCCCCTCCAGACATGGGCCTGCTTTGCTTGCCCCCCTGATCCCCCCTCACTATCTGCTCAGGACCCCTGCGGTGACTTGCTGGGCTTGCACATGGCTTGCATGATGTGAAACAACAAAGGGATTGTCCAGAGGAAGCGCTCTGACCCTAAACGGTATGATGCTGGCCACAACAGTCGTCAGACCAAGCAAAGCAGTGCATGAGCAACTTGTTCCTTGATGGTACTGTGCTGCGCAACAATTGCCAGGATACACAATCCAGTGTGTGACCAGGGATGCGGTCCGTGCATATCACAGGACATCCTGACATTACGGCAGCTTGATGTGGCCAAGACAATTTTCTGCTACAGGTAGATCATCTGACTGTTACAGGGGGATCATCTGACCGATACAGGGGGATCATCTGAGCGTTACAAGCAAAGACTTGGTTTATACATTGACGGTGACTGTAAGTAAAGTTATAGACTTCAGTTATAGAGGGATCATCTGACTGTGCCAGACAGCAGGGCAGAATTTGGTTGTAAAGTCAGGGGTAACAGGACAATGACAGGGCATGTGCACAACCTGGACTCTGGAAGATGGACTCAACAGTTAGCATGACAGCAGTGATCAATGCCTTGGCAGCGCATTGACTGTGGTACATGCATGACCTGACCTGTTACCCTGGAAGATGGATTCAGCAGATAGCATGGCAGCAACAGTGGTGGCCTGGGAGAGGCAGCCCAGCTGGGTGGCAGCAATAAGGGCCCGGGCCAGGCTGGGCTCCAGGGGTAGGCTCACCATCTGGCGCCCCAGGGGGGTGATGCCCCCATCAATTTCCAGTGCGTCCAGCACCCACAGCTGCTTCAGGGCGTTTTCAAGAGCTTCTCTCTGCAGGAGAGATGGCATGTGCTGCAGTCTGTGTCGGTGCTTGCATGCTTAATGCTGAACTGGGATGCCGCCAAACACCAACACACGGTGTTGTGTCACCAGCTATGTATAGTGCGCCCGATAGTCACAGCTTCGGTCACAGCTTCGGTCACAGCTTCGGTGTTCCCCCTCAGCAAGTGCGCTAGAGAGGTTGTCCCCAACAGGCTGATTGTGCTGTTGCAAATCAGACTGCATGCAGAAAGATCATCATGATTCTGTCATTATGCTTTTGTCAGGCAATGAGGGCAGATGTTTGCCTTATGGTCTGCACATAGTATACCAGCTGTTAATGGGAAGCCTGGACAGCTCCTGCTAGTAGGCCAGAGCTTATGTTGTTGAGCAGCAACAGACCTGCTCAACCTCAACTTCAAGTCAGAAAGCAGCCTGTGACAGCCATGTGAGGAGTTGCTGCCCAGACACAGTGCACCTGTAGCTGCCATGAAGCACTCTGCATCATGAAGACATGTAGTGCTACATTGAAGGCAACAGTGAGATTGTCCATCAGTCAGCTGTTTGCCATCGGCTGCTTGATCGATCCATTTCTGCTGTAACCAGAGCCAGCACATCGGCTTGTCAAGACTGCAATGCCAGCTGCTGTTTGCAGCCTGCTGATAGGACTTACTGTTGGAGCGTCCAGGAAGTCAAAGGCGAGCACATCCACTGGCAGGGGCAGACTCTTCAGAGACAGCACTGTGGTAAGCAGGGAGGTGCGCTGAATCTCGGGCACGGCCACATTGGGCATGTCCCTCTCAAAGGACTTGGCGGTGTAGAGGCGGTAGCACTTGCCGGGGCGTGTGCGGCCTGCACGGCCTGCCCTCTGCACTGCCTGGACCCTGCACCCCACTACTACTAATGATAATATCAACAATAATAATGACTATAATGATAATAATAATAAATCATAATAATGATGACAATAATAATCATAATAATGATGACAATAATAATAACAGTTGCCGGCTCATGATGAGCTAGGTACATGTGGGGTAGGTCTTGTCTCTCCAGAGCAGCCTGTCCTGTGCACTTCTGTGTGGCCCTTCAAAACCTGCACATCACTCTCTGCTTACATACCTGTGCTGGACATATGCTGTCTGCTTCCGTCAGATGCAGAGATGCCTCCTGCTGAGTCACCTGCAATTATATTTTGGAGACACTGGCTTTGACTTGGCTGCAGTCAGTTAGGCACAGATCACAGAAGCTACAGGGCAGCGCAAAGTCAGTAGCCAATCAAGGGGGTCTGGAGCATGCACAGACTGATTTTGGGGCTGCTGGAAGGGCTCCACTTTACAGATCCTGCAGTGGCAAGAAGAGAGGGCTGCGTGAAGACAATACACACGTCAGGGCTTGCAGCATCTTGGTAGCCATGACAGTACATCGTTCCCTGTGCAGCAGCCAGGAACAAAAGCTGGGTAAGCTAGGCGGTCTTGCTGGACTACCTGAACCCCTCCATGACACCAAATAACGACACCGAATAACTCCTGAACCAAAGGTGGGCATATGGGTCAAAAAGCTCCTGGAGGACAGCAGATGCAGCATCAACTTGCCACTGATGTGGCTGCAATAGTCTGTATGCTGTCCAGTCCGCAGTGGCTGCACTTTCAGCGCTGCGCCTCTTGGTGACGCTGGTGGAGTTGTATGTAAGCAGATATAGTGTGGGGTGGTGCATCTAAGCTGAACATTGTGACTGACCATCCAGGGTGGATGTTGACACTAACCTTGAGATGGGGACTACTTCCAGGGAGTCCATGCCAGTCTGGGGGTTGTGGGACTTCTGCTTCACCAGGCCTGGGTCTATGACATACACTACCCCCTCCACTGTGATGCTAGTCTCAGCAATGTTGGTGGCCACAATGACCCGCCGGCAGCTGGGAGGGCCGGGTGCAAATACCCTTGCCTGCAATATGTGGTCAAGTTGTCCACAAGAGCTGTGGTGCACATGAGACTGGTCAAGGCAAGCAGCATATCGCCATAATATTCTCCGGCACAATTGGTTGTCAGTGAAACCCACATGTGTCTCTTTGGCAGCAGCATCATAGTGAATAGGTGCTGTCAGAACCAGTGTTGGTGTGTCATGGGATGTTGAACCCCATGGCATTCAGACAAGCAGGTGAATTACAGACAACATCGACAACATGCCTGGAGACAGCAGACAGCAGCAACCTGCATAAAGCAGAAGATACACAGAAACAAACAAAAGTGAGGGGGGGAAATGACCCTTGGAGCGACGCTCACAATGCAACAGCTCCAGTATCGTAAAAGTAAGATAAGAAGCTACCAGAGTTTCTTGACTGCACGTGATGAAACGATCAGCAATGGTAAAACAAGACTATTCATCTTGGGGTTCCTCGCTCAACAAGGAACCCCAAGATGAATAGTCTTGTTTTACCATTGCTGATCGTGACATTTTTCTTGTTTACTACAAGTGTGGTGCACATGGTTGGTGATGATGAACAGCAGGGTGGGCGCACCTGCAGCTCTGGCGGCAGGGCAGCATAGATGGGCAGGACTAGCATGTCCCCACAGGTGCCTTCTGGCTGACTGCCCACCTCCTCATGCAGCATTTTCACAGCCTGGCACGTGACAAGAGAGACTGTGTCAATGGCACATGAATCATTACTGGCGGTCTTTGGCAAAGCATGTGTGTCCTGCCTGTGTGTTCACTGCCTAGATGAAGATGGAAAGCCACTTCCGGTTGGGTGACCATGCAGGCACTCTTGTGGCTGATGTACAGGCTGGAAGTGAAGGGAAGCGATGCGTCATTGGTAGACACATTGCTGCAGACAAGCTGTGGGCAGGACACATCTGCTGTACAGCAAGCTCACAAGTATTGCAACTCAGGTGCCTTGCACGCATGTCCAAGTCCTGGCAACGTGGGAGTCCAAGAGTTTGTAAGCAACAGAAGGAGCAGAGTCAAGAAGTACGGTCACATTGTGCAGGCTTAGTCACTACAATTCACACAGAGCATGCCAGGCTGCAAGGCTGCAGCATCACCTTGTCAATCTCAGCTTGCCCTGTCAAGAAGATGAGGACATCACCAGCAGGCTCTTGTAGGTGGACGTGCATGGCAGTGTCCACAGCAGCAGCCAGGTAATCCTGCACATGGTTCTCCTTGCTGTTCACAATCTGCACCTCAAAGGTGCGCCCAGGTACACTGAAGACGGGGCAGTCATCAAAGTAGGTGCTGAACTTCTGCCCATCCAGCGTGGCTGATGTGATGACCAGCTTCAGGGGCTTCTGCCTGCATCAGTACTGATGAGTAAACAGGATACACAGAAGAAGGTGCGGCGTGACTCACAGCAGTGATTGTTGTGGTGCGTGCTGCAACACAGTGCGGGTTACTTTTGGTGCCGTGTGACTTACGACGCTTGCTGTGCAGCAATGCGCTTTACTGCTGGTGATCAGAAGCTGCTTGCCTTTCGACATGTTGTGCTTGCATGACAACTCATGCTTTGAAATGATGCAGAGCAGACCCCTCCATTTGACCCAGTATGGACAACTAAGTGGACTTTGGAGGAGCTGCTGAAAAGCAGAAAGGTCTGCTTTGAGACGCGTTGCACTTTTTTGCTGTGTCTGTGTTGAAGGCATTGATGATATGCAGGGAGTGTTCACAAAAATTGTGCCTGCTGCTGGCATCTAACACATGTGACAGAAGCAAATTCTTTGAAGCAAAGCAGGAATGCAAGAACAGGGGCTGTGAGTATCACTGCAGGCTGCCACGACATTGAGACTGAGACTTTTGACATCAGCCTGAGAGGAAGGGATTCAGACCGTGATTTGACCAGGCCTTTGAGGACCCCAAAAAGGATGTCAGTGTTGAGGCTGCGCTCGTGAGCCTCATCAAGCACAATGACAGAGTACTGTTGCAGATCTGGCTCATCCAGAAGCTCCCTGAGCAGGGTGCCGTCTGCATGAAACAAAGCTGTACAGTGTGATCTGTATTGTACAAAGGGTACTCCTGGACATGCAAGATCACTGTCATGTTTCAGTGAAAAGTGAGTGATCCACGCTGTTCTGTTTAGGCGTATGGGATGCAATGCATACATTGATTTACCATGCTACACATGCACACAGTGGGTACGGTAAGCATGATCTCCTGATACTGCTGCACCTCCTGAGTGCGGCAGATCAGGATGAGCAAGGTGTTGGTAGTTTATATGACAGTCGCCAGCACCATACACTTTAAAAAGGTATTTGAGGCAGGCTTTGCTCTGTGATGCCAGTCTATCATGCAGCAGAGCAATGGTTGTTGCCAGACTTTGTCACAGCTCATACCTGTCAAGTATTTGATGCGAGTGCTGCTTGAGGCACGTTCTTCAAAGCGTACTGCATACCCGACCTCCTGGCCTAGCTCACAATCACACTCTTGAGCGACTCGGCGTGCCACACTCACAGCTGCCTGATCACAGACAGGCCCAAAGGATCAAGGGGGTAATTGTTTCATGACTCATGCATCTGGCATGGTTGCTGGATGAAAGAAAAATGTACAGAACTACACGTAAGACAGGACATGTCCTGCCATTTGAGTCTGTTGTGAGGGCACCAACAAGCAACACTAACACCGAGTGAGTCTGTCTTGTAATGACTGCAGACTTGAAACAAGCTTTGCAGCAGCTAATGAAACCCTAATAATCAAACATCTTTGCAAACGGGCCGCACCACTCGGCGTGGCTGCGTGACTGCAATCTTGCCATCTTTGGCAAAACCAGCCTCCTCAAGAATCTGTGCAGACACCCTTTGTTGTCGTTTTGCCCACGAATTGGCGAGGCCGCATCAAATTGCCTTTGCCCACCGCAGTCATTTCAGGCGTGCGACGGGACTGGTGGATTCACCTGAGAAATCTGTGTTGTCTTGCCTGAGCCTGTTTCTCCTATCACAATAGTGACTGGGTTATTCCTGACAGCGTTCACGATCTTGTCTGTGTACTCGCGAATGGGCAACGTTCTGGGATCCATCCTGTAGGATCGCTTTCGTCGATTGTTTCTCCTGCCTCAGTGGATGCATGCATCCACTTTGTCTGACATAACACCGGGCAGCCTCTCAGCATCGCGGTGATGCGCCACCATTTCAAGAACAGACAACACAGCTAAAACGTGCAGCAAGTTGTGAAGCTAACCAAATGCTGTCGCATGCCAATTCGCAGTGATCAGTCAGCACTAGTATTTCTGTTGAAGTTGTGCAACAGCTGAGAAGAAACGATTGAGCTTTGGCATGCCTGTTTGAGAAACACCAAAACTTGGTGGTCAGCGGACATGCACCAACTGTATTATCATGACACAACACTTACCGGTGCCCGCAAAGAAGGAGGTCAGGCTCAAGGACTATTGAGACGCTTCGGGCCGTGATCTGTGGTGATCGCAGCCAAATGCCACGCAACGCACTGGTGCAGTAACGCCAGCTTGATGGCCCCACGACCTAAACTCATACAACAAGATCGGCAACGAACATCAAGCGAAGCTTTGCGCTGTATAGAGGCGCGATGCAAACTGCGATGCAAAGTGCGACAGAGGAGCAAAGGTACACATCCGTAGTGCCAGCGAGAAATGCCTGTAGCGCGAATGTACCAGTCCATGGAGGTGCATGCAGGGTATCTGTACGCTGCTCTCCACAGGAAGTGGGCTGTTCAGATGAAAGGAGATTTCTACTGGAACTGGAATTTGTCCAGTGTCTGAGCAGTCCTCAATACTTGAATTGTATGTTCCATAAGATTGCTGCCAGGAAAGCATCATAAGTCATGCCTCAGTAGCATGGCCTAGTGACTCATCAATGCAGGGCTCTCTCAAAATCGTTTCTTTGAAGATGCTGCATTCATCAACTATTTGGCATATCTCAAGTACTGGAAACAGCCAGAATATGCTCGTTTCATCATGTAAGCTGGCAGGACATTCCTCAGTTGTTGGGAAAGACTACCAAGGTTGTCTGAGTGCATGCTGCTTGGACGCAGATACCCTCATTCATTATTTTTCCTAGATTGCTTGCAAAGTCAAGATTTCCGGACTGCAATGGCCAGAAATGAAATCAAGGTGAGATTCATTTACTGTCCAGATCTTTTAGCTGTGCTTGACGCCGGTGCTAGTGATGCAGGAGATGGTGCACAGCCAGCAACTATTCTTTTGGCAGCACCACCGCAACAACAGAACCAGTGTCACTCGAGAAGCACAAGGGGGCACTGACAGTGCTGCAGGTTAAACGGAGACAACATAAAGACTTACAGTCACAGTCAATGTGCTTGAAGTGTCCATCCAGCCTATCTTTGAAGAATAAGCAGAAAGTATGCAGCTGAAACAGTAAATTTACTCCAGTGCTTGCTGCTTGCTGAGTTTCTGTCTGATTTGGCAGTGTAAAGTACAAGTGGCATTTGCCCACAGCTCAGTCGAGCTGCAGGCTGTTTGCCCATATTTGCAGAGCCGCATCATAGGTTGTGTTGCTGTAATGAAGCCCATCATGTGTGCAATCTGAGCCGCAGCCTGCAATGCAATGCAAGGATGAGCATCTGACTATGCTCATGTGAACTATACAAGTGCAAGCTGTGTTGCACTTGCATCTGCAGGCAGCATGATATGCTCCTGGAATTGACAACACATTTGATGTGCAGCCACTGTGTCACAAATGCCAACAACGCAGGCATACAGTCCAAAGATGAGATGTGCAAAAGAGCAGGCTTGCAGCGCAGAGCAGCGCAGCGCATACCTCTTGTCAAGTGGTGCATATCTACCAGACTGAAGGGGCCTGCTGGCAGCAACATATGGCTGTCCAGTATACACTGGTTGTACTCATCTACACGCTGTAGCGTGAGTGCTTGCTTCTTCTCATCAGTTTTCAACTTTGGTGGAAATACTTCTGTGATGCTCAAGAAATGCATCCGAACATCACATCTCTGCAGCTCACAAAAGTCTGTAAGAATAGAGCGTGCTTGATGTTTGGTACAATAATCAGACATACTCAAGCTAGCATCTCTTCAACAACAAATGTATTCCAGTTGGTTGGACGCATTTCACCTGCTTGTTAACAAGGCCATCTGACAGATTGCCCAACTGGAGAATTGCTGACTTGTAGCCTTCGGGATCACCAATGTGTAACATATGCCACAGTCCGGTGCTGATGATGATGTAATCAGGCTGCTCACTGCCATGAGTCCTGCATGTCACATGCCTGGATGATGCAGCTGTTCTTGACCGACCGACATACCCCAGTAGTGATGCATTTGTGCAAGAAAACCCAGACACTTGTCAACTATAGTCAGCTGACAGCAAGGGCTGACATGCCAGAACAAGCAATATGCTATTGAGTCTGAACATACCATTGTGTTATGTGCGAGGTGATGTTTGCAGTGTATGGCGCCCAGATGAATGCAGCTCTGATGTTGCCTGGCAGTGTATACTCAAAGTCGCGGTGCCCAAATACAATCTGTTCATCTGCAAGTCATCACACGTTGACGTAAAATGAACACTGTTGCAACACCTCAATCATTCTCCTGCCCGACACGGGAAAATCTGATGCTCAACAGCTTGTTTGCAGATGCACCTCGTTTGTAGGCTGTGCAAAAGTTGTTGTGCAGACTCCTTTGGACAGCTGACAAAAACAATGTCATGTTGCTCAGACTGACATCGTGTATACAGTGGTCCTCTGTGCAGGCACTCAAGCTTGGTAATCTTACCATCATCAGCAAGGAGCCTCAGCAAAGCAGCAAACAGAAAACGTGTGATTGAATCTCCGGCCATGACAATCCATTTCTGCTGCAGCACATATCGCGCCTGCAATGTGTTCAATCTAGCCGCTCCACATTGTCGCCCTTGTGGACCCCATTGCCAGCTGTTGGCATGATTTGGCCCGCATGTAGCTACACTTCTAGTAGATGGCTCACATCTGCATATCGACCTTGGAGACATTAAGTGCTGCCCATGATACAGCAATAGGCATATACTCACAACAGCTGCACTCATGCTCGTATCCAGTGGCCATGTTTGTGATCAATATAATACGCCTGTCTGATAATCTGAATCGACTGTGATCATCCTGGGGCAAGCTACACCTTTGAGCATTGCTGGCTGATGCGTCACAGGTGGGCCATGTCTGTAACATGCCCCGCAACTCAGAACTCATACCTGACATATGGCACCTGCACCCATCCTCCTGAATTCAACAGCAAGCTGCATTGGCCTCCATAATCAAAGGTCACCTCAGCTCTGGTTCTGCTGCACCAGGTAGGAACTCAGTAAGGCGAAAGCCTTGCAAAAATGCAGAAATTGTAGACGCGATGCATTCCAAGGTGCTGCCGGCACTGCGAAAATCGCTGACGCACCTGCTGCTTACAGCCGTGGGCGCGGCTCCGAGCAGTGTCCCAGGGAGCTTGTTGAGTATGAGCAACAAGGCGGCGAACAGCCCCAGCCATGCCAATCCAACAGCAGTATGCCTGAGTGGTTTACGGACCCGAAGCATCACACGGCATCCCTCGGGATCATCACCGCTGGCAAGTCTGTCGGTGATCAGTGACCCACACCGTGGACCCTAATCGGACAGAAGTCGAAAGTCCGAAGGATCACAATGACAGCAGCTTAAGCGCCAGAGTTGCTGCTGATACAAGCTGGGCAACACTGGCGTAGATGGCCGATGCGCGCGCACTTTCCGCAGCAACGCCACACAAGCGCAATTGCAGTGGCTCCTCTGGATTAGTCATGTCATGAGGGTCCACGATGACTGTGTTGACTTCGTTTGTTGCAAAAGTGCGCATAGCTGTGCCGGGTGCCCGCGTTAAGCACATGTGGATCGCTATCATGACACAGTTCATGTCGTGACGTGCGCATGCCGATCAGAAAGCACACCCAAAGCTTGAGACCCAGGTTCACTATTTCCGATAGCGACAGCGACGACGAGATCTGTCTGAATCTTGTACGATACCAAGAAGCAAAATTTGGGCCCGCACTGCATACAAGGTAAGTGTCTCAAGGAGCTCACGATCCTGACTCACTCCTTTTCAGGCTAAGTCTCCGTCGCGGTTCAGGGCAAACTATAAGAGGGCGGTAGAAGAGCTCACAGCGCTTCTCCGGCAAGCGTATGTACAGCATGCAGACAAAACGATTCAGGAACTCATCTTTGAGGATGTGTTGCTAGCGATACGCCTCTGTAGCAGGTTGATTTCATTATGTGTGCTCCTTAGCTGACCTGTCCTGACCTGCCAGTGGTAAAAAATCGCTGCTGCTTATACAGGCTAGAGCGTGACAGGAAAGCTGTAATTGGCCTTGTGGAGGCAGCTAAGCAACGCTTGCCCCAGGCCAGATTGCGGAGAGTCCAACAGGAGTACAAAAAGAGACTTGTCACCCTCAGCCGGAAAGACAAGCAGTCAGGTCAGGGCCAGAGTCTTCATACAAAAGCATCTGCTTAAAAGCATCTGCTTGACAGCGAACTGTCTCACTGTTGAGTGTCTCAATGCATACCAGATCATGAACACAAAACTTGCCAAGCCTGTCTGGCCAAGTCTGTTCATCCATGTCATGATGTGCTGGCATGCACAAGACTACTGTTATGTTGTCTGTTCTACCACCATAACACAATGTACAGCCACATTTAGCATGCCAGCAGGGACCAGCAAGCACATCAGTATGCAGTGTGTACAGCATGTGTTGTGAGTCATCTTGCAGGTCTTTCAGAGGAAGATCCAGATGGTGTTGATACCATGCTGGGGGAATTGCCATTGGAGGTGCTGCAGCACATGTTCAGTCTGCTTGATCCTCTGACCCTGGGAGCTGTCAGCTGTGTGTCTACAACTTGGCATCAGTTGTCAGAGGAAGAGAGCCTCTGGAAACGCTGCTTGATGCAGGTTGCAGTTGACAATGCAACAGCACAGAGCAAATCAGCTGCAACATACAGACAGCAGTTTAACACCTTAGCTTCACGTAAGAGACTTTGCTGATGCCTGTGACAAGCCATTCATGCAGGGCACTGCTTACATACCTGCTGGGCACAAAGGGCTGCCCTTTCTGTTCTGGCTAGTCAAATGTTTTATCTCAGATGGCCACTGTGCATTGCATGATGCAATGATGATCAAGTTGTCTGGATGTGTTAAGGTTTTCAGGGGCCAGATGATCTGCAAGAGTTGTCTGATCTTGAGGCCATCGCAGGATCTCCAAAGGTACTAGACCTGTTCAGGTCCAACAGAGTTCTAAAGGGAGGGCAGCTGCACTGGTCAGCACCCGCAAGCTCCACAGCAAAGGCTTCTCTGAGAGTTTTCACTGAGACTCCCTTGTCAGTGCAGATGGTAAGATGGACTGTACACTTCTTGCCCATTGGCAAATTTGGCACACCACTTGTGCCACGTGTCTGTCCTCACTGCCTAGACTTGTACATGTGAACTGCCTTTGGCATTTGTCCAAATGCTTGCGCTGCATGCTTGCATACATGGTGCAGAAGCAAGATGTGAGCTATGATGCAGGTTGTGCAGCACATGCTTGGCATGCCCATCACACATATGAGGGAGCAAGTTGGAACAGACACTGATTCAGATGAAGAGGACTTGAACAACAGGATTAACAGGTTGTGGCGACCCAGCTTGCAGCCACTTGTCAAATCTTACTCACATGCTAGCATGTGATCAAGGCTGAGTTGGGCGGCACCAGACAAATTTTGCATTGGTGTCAGAAGTCAAAGATGTGTGCCTCAAAATTGCAGAACATGTAATGTGAACAGAATAATTCTTGAACTGCTGATTGGCTTTGCAAAGGCCTGAGACAATCTCAAAATTTACAGTACAGCCAGCATCAGTGTGTAGTGTATAGAGGCAAAGCATCTGACTGACGCGTCTTACATAAAGACGCCTATATAAAGTGCAGGTAGGGTGTTTGCAACATATGCTAGTCTACAGACCTGTATTCAGTTTTGCCATGTTGCCTTGCACAGAGCAGCAGAAACCTCTGCTTGACCAGTTTGGCATCTGAAGTTGAAGCAACTATACCCTACGAGAGACCGAGCATTCCCCCAAGGGGTGTTTTGCAGGGTAAAGCAGTAGGTCCTTTATTTTTCAGGTATAACGAATCATCACACCACGGAGGAGAGAGGAGGAAACTTTTACACTTTCAGCCAACCAACTAGGTGATGAATCAGATGCGCCAGGTCTGTCAGTAACGTGGTCAAAACCATCAGTACTAAGTGTTTATCAAAATGCTGGAGGGCGTGCAGGACTTGTTTGTTATGCAGCAAGCACTTCAAGTGGCAGGAGCATCTTTTTGCCTGCTGATCATGTTTTTGAGCAACTGAGTAAAGTTGCCATGCAAATTTGTCATTGCGCGCTTGAGGAAGTCTTTTTTGTCTGTGGCTGACTGAAGCATAAGGTCAAACAGTCAAGATAAATCTGCAGGTGTCTAACTCAAGCTGCTACAGCCCCAAATGCTTTGTTTTTAACGAAATTGTATCTGTAGCCATCAGCAGGGTGCTTTAACGACCTTGGGTGATGCTGCAATGGATGCACCATGCGCATAACAGAACACGCCTTCAACGTGTGCTACCGTCATGGCTGCAGCCTGGCAAAGTACTCAGGGCCAAAGAACATGATGCGCCTGCAACTTGTAACTAACTTACATACTGGGCCAGCACAACAAACACCATGGTTACACTACCTTCAGATGGAGCATGATACTTGAAGTAACAAAATTTGATGTGGTTTCGTTTCATTTAATGTGGTTCCGACATGTTACTGTCTCACACGTCTGTGTCACACGTGTGCATGTGTCTGACTGTACAAGAACAGCTGAAGATACGTCTAGTTGTGAAAGAGAGTGCGGGCTATATCCAGTTGAATTCTTACATGTAGTATACCAATGGCAATTGTCATCATCATATACGTATGCTATCATCGGTTGCCCACTTATACAGTAACTGCAAAAGCATGATCTTTGCCATTGCCTGCACAAATTGCTCATGAACTACTGGTGCCTCTCCAGTCAGAAAACATGCGCACATCTGCGTCAGTGGCAGTGCAGGCCTGGCTCTGCACTCTTCCTTCACCAGTGCTGTATATGAAGCTGCCATCATTCTCGCCATTGTTGCCATTGCTGAAGCCTGCACCACCTCCTGCATGCGTGTACACAGTTTACAGTTTATTGTTTCAAGAAACAAGTAAATTCATGAGTTTTTGCAATGTAGACTGCGAGCACTGAGATTGCAAGATCTCTAAAGGTCTCATGGCACCCTTTCAGGCAACAGAGTCATGACTACCATGGTTGCCTTGAAGTAGTAAGTTTGGTGTCCTGCTGAGGATTAGTTGCAGCGTATTGTTGGAAGTACGCCAACCAGTGCTTTGACACTCACCCATACATAGGTTGACATATATGCACAGTAACTGCACATGGTGTGCGTATTAGAACCAGCCAGTCTCCATGCCAAACGCAACACTGGCAGAATAGGACAAACAGGTACAGACATACATGGCACACGCACAAACATGGGTATTTGCGTACAGTGTGGACTCTATCTGTCAGGTGATACGCAGCATTACCTGAGCTTGAAGACATGGACATAGCTCCACCTTGGCCAGTGCTGGTGTATGTTTGACCATTGCCAGAGCTTGATGCTGAAGCCGAGGACCCGGATGGCATGCCTGCAGAAGGACACAGCAGCCTCATGAAGCAGAAACAGACAGGCTGTTGGCCGACCATGGTGCGCTGTGCAAAAAGCTTGCAGGTGTGCAGCACATGCCACGAGCAATCAGCAGACAGGTCAAAGCTTTAATGGAACTGCACACCATTTTGTGCAGTTGTTGGTATGTATGTGTGTGTGTGTGCACATCCAATCAGTCTGCAGAAGCGATCCAGTGCACTGCTGCACTGGCACCTATCACTTCCAAATAGCAGCTAAGTGTCACATTTGGTTATGCTGTCTGCCTAAACTAGATGTCAGGCAAGGTCACAAGGTACTCTTTACGGAAGACACATCCCTGACGTGCAAGGCCGTGATTTGCCGCTGCATGGTTTCGCTGCCCTCTGCACTGTTAACACTCCAATTTATGAGTGCAGTCACCTTGAAAAAATCAATTCCTGCTAGGATCAAGCAGCTGTAGTCACTCACCTGCACAAGTAAATCTGCCTGACATCTCTAACCCGCATGACCACTTGGGTTCTGCATCTGGGATCCTGATGGTTTGCACTTTCTGGCAGCCCCCTCCAAACATGTTGGCCATGTTGCCAAACTGCATATTCCCAGAGAATGCTCCTATGCCTCCTGCTGCCATAGCAGCAACACCAGGCAGACCTGTCCCACCCTGCATCATACCACACGTTAAAAACAGAGCTGTGAGATCAGAACAAGAAGACATGTGCAACTGCAGTGCCTGGTGTTCAAGTTCTTTACCCATAGCTGACGCACATTTGTGGCATACGCAGACTGCAGATGGGTCAAAGCAGTATTGAGGATGCACACATGATGACATGCCCCTGTTGTAGTGCTGACTGGACAGGCAGGCAAGACCTCATCTAGATAGCCATAGATCTGTCAGCACATGGCAATGTACCTGACCCATGTCACACTGGCCTCTTGTGTAGCGAACCTTGCTTAGAGAATCCACGCTGCCACTGATCTTCACATCATCTGCAGGGCATACACATAAGCAAGTGCAACATCCATTCCCACAAGAGTCACCTTGCAGCCCTGAGCCTTGGCACAGATGTACTACTTTCGTGCTAGTTTGCATTGAATAAATTTGGCATCTGTGCGCGCTCTGTATGTGACAAGATCCGCAATGTGAGTCGCAGAGCAGGTATTCTGTGTAATGTCACAATTGAACATAGGACCAAGAGCAGCTGTACCTGAGGATGGGTCCACAAAGACCTCCGAAATTCCTGTCAGGCGTACGTACACAGTGCGCATACTGCCCTTCAGGTAGATCTTGCTCACTCCTGAACCCTCAACTTGCACCGACTTGAGATTTCCCCTTGGAATGATGCTGCCCATGCTGCAACAGGAGACAAGATTGACAGCAGCCACTGCTCTGCCTGACTTATGCACCGGCAATGCAAAGGTCAGAAATGGGCTGCAGCCAGCAGAAGTGTGGTTTTGAACACTTAGCTGATCAGATCATGAGAGACTTGCCCTTTATTCTCCAGCAAGACCTCGTCAGCATTCAAGCCCATCAAGTAGAGGCTGCCGTCGCCTGCATGCACGCCTGTGAAGCGGCGCACATTAAAGCCTGGACCGACGGCAACACTAGTCTTTGGAGCCTTGTTGTGCACCAGCTGCAACTGGTCGGGCGGCAGGCTGACTGTGACTTGAATAGGTTTGCTTGTGCGGAAGCTTCTGATGACCTCGAGGGTCAACGTCTCCTGCTGAACGTTGGTGCTTATTGCGTGCTTGACCACCTCGTCAGCAGTGATTGTGACCTTGTAATCAGCGCCAGGCGTTGCAGGCACAATCTTCACGTTGAACGGCGCACAGATGAGTACTTTCGTGAAAGGGTCCATGCGCTTGCCAGAGGGTCTTGCCACTAGATTTTGAGAGGAGGCAGCTGCTGGCCTGTATGCGGAAGCGTGCACGTGTACGACCAGAGCACAGAGAGACACCGCAAGGACAATGTACCCAAACTTCAACATCAGAGGGCTACTTGACTTGCCGCCAGACCACGCTTTGCCCTTATCTGTAGATGCTGCTAGCATGAGACACCTGGCCGACAGCACGTTTATTTTGTGCTGACAGGCTCCGCGGTAGGATATGTGAGCATCTTCTAGCAGTTTCGGTGACAATACAACAGTCGCAGTATCCAAGGCGACGTTGTGCCGCCGCGTGGCCCGCCCTTGGAAGGGCCGCCTGGTACTGACCTGACATTATCTGCTAGAACTGTGGGAGCGAGCTATTGCAGCTTCTTGCTTGATTGCACCTGCCGTCACTGGAAACAAGTAAGGATTTGCCAGTTTGCTGCACAACAATTGGAATGCCTCGCTGCTTCCAATTTGCAGGTCACTGCTGGATCTGCAACCACGTGGCGAGAAGCTCAACAGCCATGCGCCGGCACATGGATAGTTGCCTCGTTACATAATAGTCAGTCTTCGTCTGATGACTCTAACCCTAGTCCAGCATACATGCCTTGACGAGATTCAGGTTGAATACTGTCTACTGGTTCAGCAGCACCAATAGTCTTGGTGTTGATGTCTGCATCCTTCTGTGAATCTGGGCTTGCTTGCCGCTGTATGAACTGCCTTCGTTTTGGTGGAGGTTCCATACCTTCAGGATATAGTCTGGTGACGGTAATCTGCAAGGACATCAAGGCTTGCCATTGACTCTTGTGCGAGAATGTATTTGCTTGTTGATGTGGCCACACATGAAATCTTGGCAGAGTGTGCAAAAAGGAAGCCGCGCAACTGACTGTCCACAGGCAGCAGTTGACCTGGGACAGGTCCACACACAGACAACGACAGTGACATTGGATGTCATGTTCCCTCACATTTCCATGCCAGACATACCTTTTCAGGACGTGGAAACTCTGCATTCTGTGCTGCTTCCCTACTGTCACTTTTCATGCGTTTGCCTCTCTTGTGCACCATCAAGCGTGTGTTGAGATCCACATAGGCCATGTATGTGGGCGTTTCCCGCAAGATGTAGGTGCGTTTCTCCTCATCTTGGCGCACATCATAAAGGTACTCTCTGACCCATTCATATTCACCCTCCATGATGCTGGCATCTGTATCCTCCCTACAACTAAAAACAATGCAATGTCTGACATCCTGGACTAGCTGGTAGACCTATTCTGCTTGCTGCATCTGCACTTCACAACAATCAACAACAAGCAGACATCTACTGATGAGGCACAATAGCACGTTCAAGTGCTTGACAAGCTCAGCGCAATGAGCATGGCCGAAAGACTGAAGAGAAATGACATCAAGGTGGTCCACAGGCGCAGATGTGCCTGTTGGGCGCAGCATCTGCCTGTTTTGTACAAAGTGTGAATCTGCAGTTGCTTGCAGGTATGCCTATAGCCCCTGATGTTCTACACACACCCTTGTTCGTTGACACAGCAAGAAGACCTTGGCTAGTATGGAAAACTGCTTGCACTGACCCCAGCGCAGCCATCGCAGTGTTGCCTTGAATGAAGTTGGCAGCAAGCTGCACAACAAGTGAAGGAGGTGGACATGCCTGTTGCTGGGATGGGCTGGAGTTTCTTGAGGCACATCCTTGGGGACCATGTAAGCCACAAAGCGATTGGCGGCACCTTTGCCATCTGGGTTTGTGCTGGCCAAAGCATATGACTTCATCATTGCCATTTCTGCACACAGCATTGCCAACTTGCTGCCATGACCATCAGAGTAGCTGACGCCTGCTGAGTGTATATTTGCACAAGATGCAGAGCGTGAAAAACATGGCTGGACTGAAACATGGCTGCTGTCGTGAACCAGCATGAGCACGCCCTTCAGCTGTCCTGCACTTGCCTGCACACATGGTATGCATCATGCATGACTCATGGAGGCAATATTTGGTCAGCTATTCCTGTGACTGTAAGGTATGCTCTACTATGATGCAAAAGCAGCAAACAGTGACAAAGTCAGGCGGTCAGCAAACCTGAGATGCGCCTACGCTGCTTGTTTGAGAGCTTGGCCAGGCGCTCATGCTCTGCTGTTGGGTCATTGTCGAACACCATGTTGACATAGCTATGGTGTGAACGCTCCGCATCAGGAAGGACTGCAATGCAGACAACATTTCCATCTCTGACAAATTCACAGCAGTGCTGTGATGGTGGTGCACCTTGACACCAATGCAGAAGCAGGTTGCAACAGAGTGCTGCTGCAAAGCACAGCTCAATACATTGATGTAGGACACGGCACTATACACTGTTATGGACTGGACTGCTGGCAGCCTCAGCAGCATTGCTGCCTGTAAGTTTGCGGCACTATACACTGTTATGGACTGGACTGCTGGCAGCCTCAGCAGCATTGCTGCCTGTAAGTTTGCAGCTATCAATGCCACGGTGCATAAATATCATGCAGTTTATGCAGCAGCACATGAGGATGTAAAGCAGGACTTGGGTCGCTGACCTGGCAGAACTTTGAGTGCTTTCATGCTTGGCTTTGTCTGGTGAACAGGCGGCAGCTGAGCAGCCTCAAAGCTTGCCTGCAAGGACAAACACACTTTTCAAAACACTGACTTGGCGGCTTTGAGCAGTGAACTCCGATCCACAGCCTGATCTGCGCCCTGTACCGAACTTGCCAAATGCAGCACAAATAGGTGCCTGGTTGGACAAAGAGGGCCAAGTCGCCATTTGCTGTGTGAGCTGGCTCACATTGCAGCAACCAGGTGAGCCAGCTCACGCAGCATGTTGCCAGTACTGCATGCTGGCACACTGGCATTGTTGTCAAATGGCATGTGCAACATTATATGTTTGCACCAGCAGGCCGCAGCCTGCAGATGCTCACACGCTTGTAATCACCTGATGCTTCAGAGGGATGTGCAGAAAATTGTGCTGCTTGAAGCTTCCAGTATCAACAAGTACACCGGGAACAGAGGTCATTGTGCCTTCAGGAACATATCTATAACAGGACATAAAACTGTCATCAGACTAGGGTTCACAGACACCTTGATAGCCTCCATTTGGGCCTCTCTGGTGTCAGCAGGGGCTTCCTCCTGAGCCTGCCGCTCTGCCTTGGCACGCTTCTCTGTGATGCCCTGCTGCCGCCGCTCTGTGGAGTCATTGCTGATGTAGGTGGTGCGCATCAGCCATGACAGCTCGGTCTTGCCTGATGGGCCTGGCGCACTTTTCACAGCTGCCTTCAGATGGGGTGGGAGTGTCATGCCCTCTGTACCACCCTGCAATGGCAAACCTCCTGTGATGAATATGACAAAGATCAAACACAGTCATCGGTTGGCGAAGGGTGACTGCAGAACGGTGTGAAGCAAATGCACATTGCCGGGTACCAGCATACAATTTGCAGCAAATTGTGCAGAAAATATGACAGCTGTCAGAATGGTGTGCTACAAGTGCTGCTGTCATTTTCCAAAGCCTCAGACAGACGTTTACCTTGCAACCAATAGCAGCCTTGATCAGCCTCAGTGCATCATGAAACTTGTGTAAACCTCATTTGGCACACAAGCAATGACAGGGGCCTTGGCCTCTTGCAGTGTGCAGTTGTGCAAAGATTGACTCACCTCTACCAGGGCTGCATCTTCTGGTGCCAGAGCTTGCGGCTGATCAGGTACAGCATAAACGCCCATGTCTAAATAGGACAAGGGAATGCCTAAGTCAGGCTGCAGGCTGAGGTGGCGAACAGGGGCACACTCTAGTGAGGTCAAGCTGAAAGTGGCTAACTCCTTGGCCTGCAGGGGGGCCACCACCATCTTGGGATCCCCTGGCACCTGCAACCACCCCAAGCTCAGATGGTACTGACGCTTTTGTCTCTATTTCGTCAGTAGCGGGGTTGCAGGCATATGTGAATGTTCTGATTGACCCCTCACAGTCATTGCTGCGCAATGATGAGCAGTGTTGAGTACAGCTGCCCACATGTGCTGAGCGCTGCCTTGCCAGTGACAGGTCAGCTATGCATGCAACCTTGCAGACAAGGTCAATCAGCTATCTCTTCTGGCCTTTGTTGCTGGGGGGCTAATAAAAAGTAATGCATTGGCGCCATGCAAGGTGCACGGTCCATGTGCATGCATGGCACGTGAACAAGTACACACATTCAGAGGACAACAAGCCAGCACAGGGTAAGAGGCATGTTTCAGCGTCTTGCACACCATTGCTCACCTCTGGTAGGTCGCACCTAAATCGGACATTGCACAAGAAGGGTGTTTCACGCTTCAAATGGTTCTGGTTCTGCTCTGTATTGAGCAGCCGTGCTTGAGAGTCTGCATACTTCTGAAGTGCACAAAGGCTCAGGCAAGATATAACACACACCAAAGATAGGCCTTCAAGTGACACGTTGAAGCACCTGTGCATTTGCTTTGTCTTCTTCGACCTGCTTGCGTGCCTTCCTCTGCTCAGGAGTCTCGACTGGTCTGTGCACGCAGCAGGTTGTTTATGTTATTTGCAACAAGTCGGCAAGAATGAGTCCAGAGCTCTGCAGCACTTATAGCGAGCTACTCAGAATCAGTCTGCACCTGCTGCTGGAGGGCCTCGCTTTGTTTGCAGCCATTGACTCTCGCCGCTATGCACGTGTTGCCACCGCAGGCTCCTTCGCACTTGCAAGCTTGTGATCAGACCGCAAGCACGTATCACGGGTGGCGGCCAGGTCGACAGGAGGAAGTGATGCTGCTCGCCTGCGTCCGGCTTGTTCCAATGCAACAAGCTTTGGCTGTTCGTGCGTATTGCTGCTCAAGTTCAGACAGAAAACGGTTTGTCATAGCTGCTCTTACAACTCGCTGGTACACTTGACCCGAGTCAAACTTGAGGGATCAGCACAGCGGGGCCCGCCTTCATTCACGTACTTTGAACACATAGGCAGATCAGATCTCTAACTTTGCAGGCCCCCCTGGATATATCTGCCTATCACTGCTCGCACCCTTTCGGGGATGGCTTGTATGGTCACTGGCTGATCGACGTTCAGCCTGCCTGATGACTTGACGTGCAACAACGTCTTTATAGTGTGTGTTTGGGAGTTTGCAAGCATGGAACGATATGGAGTTGCTGATACAGACGTTCTGATCACTTTCGAGGACTTTTTGGCTGGCAAATGTGGTCAACAGGAAGCAGTCTTGGCACAACAGCAGGCTGCACAGTTGCCTGCTGAGCGTAAGCCTCCAGAGGTTGTCACCAAAGTCCAGATAGACGATTCTGGGTATGACATGCGGGTTGGTACGCAGCTGACTAGATCGTTAGTTTACCAACAGCAAGACTGGGACCAGCAGGCTGCTGACTGTTATGCAATGGTTCCTAGGAAACAGAGCTGGCAAGCGTAAGAGAGTCATTCATGCCTATGACGAACATGAGCTCCGCAGATCAAACAGAGACAGGGTCACCAAGATCAGTGACTCTGCACCTGATGTAAGACCTGGCAGAAAACGCAAACTAGAACAGTCTGGGAGTGATGTGAAGAAGAGGAAGCCAGGACGACCACCAGGAAGAGGGCCTGGCAGGCCTGCAGTTTTGCATTCTCCAGGCATCTCTTCCAAAGGCCCTCTGCCAGCTGGCTGGTCTGTTTCCTTGAAGGACTCTAAGAAAGAGGTTGGGAAGAAGTACAAGCAGTACAAGGTGCGTTTTGTCTGTGTTTGTGCACAAGCAAACGCCATGCAAGAGGGCGAAGTATTACACAGAACACAGCACAAATCACCGCATGGCATGGATCAGGCATTGTCCAAAAACTGCCTGGCCCAGGCGTCCGACATTACTCATGGCAACAGCATGGCTGCAAGGTTCAACACTCCCATTGCCATTTGCACATACAGCTACACTCATTGCCGCAATCACAGTCCTGCTGCTTGCTACTCCAGTGCTCTACAGAATCTTATAGCGCTTGCTAGCCTAATTTGAGCCTGACTGCCACAAGTGGTTCTCTATCTGCAGCAAGCCGATGACGTACTGCAGGCACCTGATGGGCAGACATTCTACTCCTATGCCAAGGCACAGGAGCACTGGCAAACTCTGGGCGAGACCCCGCTCAGGCAGCCCTTTTCTGACGCAAGCAAGTCTAGCAAACGGGTAGCCAGACTCCCACTTGGGTGGGAGGTCAAAGCCATCCACCGTGATGTTGGCAAAAGG
>JAABUP010000691.1_pt1 | contig 72529 bp, 90 predicted proteins | sample 5559201 | NCBI WGS metagenome assembly JAABUP01 (sample SAMN10711887, study PRJNA513373) | rock metagenome | isolation source: Antarctica rocks | place: Antarctica | reverse complement strand
CGCAATGACCCATGCAAGTGATACGCTTGTACAGCATCATTGCCCAACGAGCATGACGTCATGGAATGTCATCATTACACATGATTTCACACCTCTTCATGGCTTGCATGATTGCATACTTCCAAGCACAAATTGCCACAGACGCACCTGGCAGTGCAATAATTCTATACAAAGGCTGCTTCCAGGTGTGCAGGCATGTGCCATGCAACATGAGACACATACCCAGGCACATCAGATGACTCACCTCCTCGTATGCCATCTTATCCAAGACCATCTGAGTTCGCACATCCACATCTAGCAGAGTAGTCACATTTACACTCATGCCAAACCTATCTAGCAGCTGAGGCCGCAACTCCCCTTCCTGCACGTTGTTTCCTGTTTAGACAGAATTCTGAGCACATTGCTGTGACAACTCTGCAAATGCGTTCAGACCCACATTTGCATGATGTGAAGCTTGGCAATCAAGCTGTTGGGTATCATGTCACCTGGAGGAGTGAAAATGTTTGTTGCTGAGAGTGGCAGGCTATGATTGTGTGACAGGAGACAAGGCAGAAAATCAAAACTGACCAGTGCCACTGCGAACAATGGCATAAGGATGTGTGCAGGTAAGCCATGATCTGCCAGTTATATACAGCACACTCAAGAACGCACATGTGCTGGTGCTTGGGTCCAACCAGCATTGTGTGATGACACTGCTGCTGTAAACACCTCCAAGGCAGGTGTTTCTGGCGGCAGCACCATCAAGCAAACTTTTACACGAAATGGTGACTGGAATGTGCTTACCTTGCTGAAAGCTGGCATTGCAATGCTCTTAAGGATTGGAACGGCAGCGGCAGCAGTGTCACAAGCATTCCTGCTATGTGCCTTTCTCAATGCATGTATCCTTGAGCGCACTTAATGAAACACATAATCACATGCCCTGGGCAGCCCATTATGATATTTGGCTTCTCATTAAATTGACGCCGCAAGCCGTACTCTTTTCATAGAAAAGAGTACGGCTTGCGGCGTCAATTCTGCATAATCACATGAGGGCCTACCATAGGGTTGCCAGAGCCAAGCATGATGAACTTGGCAGGGTGGATGATGCTGACGCCTTCTCGCTCCACAGTGTTCAGACCACTAGCTGCGCTGTCCAGAACCACGTCTACCAGGCCATCATCCAGCAGATTCACCTCATCCACATACAAGATGCCTCTGTTGGCTTTTGCCTGCAGAGCAGAGATCAATTTATCCTAATTTCACCACAATCAGGTGCAAACTACCACAGATAGGTGCAATCTAGCAAGAGGGACGAGACATCGAGGCCTCTGTTGGCCTTTGCCTGCATACCAGAGGTCAACTCATCCTTGTTCCAGAAGCAATCAGGTGCAATTTACCACGATCAGGTGCAGTCAAGCATGAGGGATGAGAGCTGAATGAGCTTTAAATGCCCCTCTATCTGAGGGAGCAGAGAGTAGCTTTGACCTGGTGTCTTGCATGCACTGCAGAGGTTGCAACATGCATGGATGGCTAACTGTTCTCTGTTGTGCTGCTTTAGTTCAGCTGAGGCAGATGCATGATTTCAAATTTGTGCAGGACAAGGCTCCTGCACCACTATGGATGTAGCAGTGCGGCTCACATGGGGACACTGTCATGGTGTCTACCACATGCTGAAATGATGAAATCGCAAATGTGTGAAAACATGCATACCAGCAATCCAGGCTCATATGCTTTGATGCCTTCCTGCAACGCTTTCTCAATGTCGATGGTCCCACAAATCCTATCCTCTGTAGCTCCCAGCGGCAGCTCCACCTGTGAAGGCAACACACAACATTGCATGGTATACCGATAAAGATGCATTCTAAAGCATATGGATGACATCTGCAAAGCAGACTCTGCAGCCTTTTGTGAGAACAAGCTGGCGCACACAAAAGAAGATTGGATTCTGGCGTTGCTCAACCATTTGTCAATTGTGTCAGAGAAAAGCTTGTGCGGTGCCATCAGAGGAAAGTGGTGCTGACCAGTGGTGTCTTGGCTTGACCTGTTGGCAGCTTTTCGCCTGTTCTGTACATTTGTAGTGCCCCTGGCCCCATCAAATTTGTATCAGTAGGACTGCTGTTGAAGGGGTCGCCGGGAACAACCTCTATCTCTGGCAACAGGTCAACCATAGCTCTGACCTGTATGACCATGTAGCTGCTCTGGGCTTTTGCTAGTACAAGTGAGAAGCAGTGTCAACTTCCTGGGAACAAAATGCTGGGTGCAGGCAAACTTACGGCAACCGATTTGCCTGTACCCCTTTCTCCCATGATGAGCACACCGCCAATTTTGGGGTCTATAACGTTCAGCAAAATCGCAAGCTTCATATCCTCTTGCCCAGCTATTTTAACAAAAGGGAGGGTTGGGATTCTTTCGACCGCCTTTGCCCGCTCTGCAACAACTGCTGCAACGGCATGGCATTGCAGGTTGGTACGCTGTTGACACCTCTGCGTTTGCAGAACGCATGCCCAGCGCTGGCAGGACCCAAATTGGGCAGCGCGCAATGGCCTGCGACCAAAGTGCTGGGGTCTGCAGTGCTGCAGCGCGCTCGAGATGACCGTCTGCGACGAGCTCATCGTTGTCATGTTTGTGCAAGCCGTAAGCGATATCTAGCAGTTCAGAAATATCATCTGTTCCTCGACGCTGGCGTTTCGGTTATGAATTAAACTTCACAAATGCAAACAAATCTGCATGCACTTCACTGAATATGTCCGAACACCGGTTCACGGACGCTATCGTCACCTCATGCAGAATCTGACCCTGATGGTATGTTAGCCTTCAAGCAAGGGGAAAATTCCAGGCTAAAGAACAAGCCTTTTGACTGAAATAAAATGCGCCTGTCAGAAGAACAGTCCACTTTTCAATTACTGTTACTGATAAAAGTACACTAAATGGCAGGCGTGTCCAAGGAGAGCCTCACATGCTGCTTGGCCACCAACCTGTGCACTGTTTTGCTGAAGCACCTCAATCATAGTGCAAACATGTCCTGGCCATATGGAGCATAGCGTACATCCTTGTCTGAGCTACTACTGTTTGCGCGACCAGTGCGCTTACAGCTTGTTGCCCTGGTAGGCAAGGCAAAACAGGTCAACACCCTGGTCAGAAGGTGACTGCTGCATCTCTGAGCAGCTGTTTAGCTGTATCTCGCCCCTCATCAGTCAGCAAACGCGTCACCGCTGACTCCACCAGCCTGACAAACACATGATGGGTCACGTGGGTCAGCTGACTCATTGCACAATGCCCTCTTTGGGTGTGTGGCCACCATACACATTGTTCTCATCAAGTGCAAAGATTATGAGAGTCTCCACAGTCCTGGCCACACAAGGGAATGAAATGTTGCACCGCGCTCACTCAACATGGCAACCAATCAGCATCACGCAGGCACACAAAACGCTTGCAGAAAGTCAGTGAGTAACAATGCAACATGCACATAGCATTTGCTTGGTAGATGCATTGTGCAGGGCTGAAGCACACCTGTAGATAATAAGTACAAAAGAGAAGAGGAAGATGACCAGCTTGACCATCCTCATCATCTTTTGTTTTGGAAGCTGCCTAAAGATTTCTGTTACGTCCACTATATGTTCCCGTTGCAAGTATATTCTGAGGTTGTAAAGTGATATGCAAATATGTATGCTTGCTGCAACCCATTTACCCGTCACCAGCAAGAATACTGCCAGGACAGCGTTCAATATATACTCCACTGGCTGCAGAGGCAATTGCAGCAGATGTGGTCTTGCTGGGCAGCAACAATACCAGATGATTTTGAGCATGAACACCTTGCATTGAGAGCCATGAAGGCAAGCATGCTCACCACCCATTTGTTCAATGCAGCTGAAGAGTCATGAGGGTTGACGAAATCATTTTCCAGGTCCGAAAGGCTGATGAGCTGCACGTGACATACACAGTCAGATGCAGCCAGGAGTCCCATGCTTTTGTGCTGATGAGAGGTATCAAACTGCACATACCGAATACATGACAATCCCGAGCAGCCCTGCCTGCATGAGAAACGCCAGCAACCACACCAGCAAGTTTATCATGTTGCCACAGACCAACAAGCGCCTTGGTACTTAGTAAGGGCAAGCGCTTGCAGGGGTTGCCAAGGTCTGCAGCCTGTTGCTTTTCTGGCCTTGATACAATGCGCTAACTTCTCGTGCGTGGAGACAATGGTACAAGCCAGGCAATCGAGAGCCAAATCTTTAGTACAAGATGAGACGTGTGACCCCTGTTGAACAGGGAGGTTGCAGATGCAGACCCGCAGCTCGAGCTGCGTACAGAGCTCTTGACCGTCTCGCTGTGTAAGCAGGCAGCTGTGACGGCGTAACATTGATTCTTGCATCAATTGGAACCCAAATTGCACCAGATAACACAGCCCGTCAAACTGCCTGGATCAGAAAACAAACTATGCAAGACATGGCTGTGATGCAAGACCATGACCAGTCATGCGTATAATGCTTTGGAAACACACTGTAAAGTTGGGGTTACGAGTAGTACTGATATTGTTGCTGTCAGAGTAGACTGTGCATTTTGAAGCTTAAGCCTCTGGTACTGATCAGCAGAGTCATGACAGCTCAGTGTTGTTTAAGGAAAACTATTGCCAGCCGTCAACAGAAGCAGAGAGTGCGTGGCGGTCAGACTGCAGGATGTGTCAGGGGTGAACCTACATCAGCAGGTGATGATGATGTTTGGGTGTGGCTATAATTCTGGCACTTTGCAAGGCCAGTCATTATCGGAGGCAGCTGAATGTGGCAGCAGTGAGTGACATGAACATGAGGATATACGTGTTGACTACAGCTGCATACACAGTGTAGACAATTTCCTGAAAACGCTACAGACAAGACATGAAGGATAGGTCAATGTTTCCATCATTACACTACATAGGCAGTGCGCTGGATACCTACACAACACTGGTGTGCCGTTCACAGAATTTGAAATAACTTCTTGTGCAGGTTTTTTCGGCACTTGCTTGCAACTTATACGGATGTGTTTTAATATCTGTGTATACGTGGACTGAGTTTGCCTGTGCATGAACGATATGGTAAGACTCTCAGCAACCTAATAACATACTCAGAGGGAAACTGTGACAGACGCTACTGTCTACTTGCGGCAGTCATCACTTGAGAAGGCCTGGCAGGTATCACACTTTCCTCAATGTGCCTTTGGTCAGAACATGGTGGACCCAATGTAACAACATTTTGGTACAACATTTGCCTTATGGCATGGCTGTGCTACAGGCATACAACCATTGCTCCATCGCCAGTGAATCGAGAATGCTTGAAGCTGTGCAGACCTGTCACAACCAGACACAGGACATTGGGCAAAGTTGACCACACAACTTTCTTATGGGCTTTGACTGTGCACTTTTAGGAAACTCTGGGTTGAGCAGGGCATCCTGTGAAAATCAATGTCATTTACTGCAGCACAGGGTGGCCAGAAGAGCAGGCATTGATCAGTAACTGTGTTGGCATTTACACCACAGTGTCATGTTCAATAACTTATGTCAGGCTAAATGTGAAATCCTGCTTGGTCAGCGGCTGTACGTCTGCAATTTGCATTGATGGTCTGCTAAGTGCAGATGTTGATTTTTAGGTAGAGGTATGTCATACATCGTGGTCAGGGACTATCAAATGTGAAGTTGCAGGTACACACAGCCTATGCACACAGCCTAGGTGGTACTTATGTCTTCTTTTTACCTGCGACTTTAAGCACGTGTGACCACAAGCACTTCTTGTTGATACAGTGCAATGGCAAGGTTTGCCACTTTTGGACATTACGCTACTAGTGAGAGTCAACAGATGCACTCAGCTTGCCACTGCAAGCAATTGTGGCAAACAGCAACACAAATGCAGCATGCCAAGATTCTTGCCATTGTACAGTGCTTGCACACCTGGTGGGCAGATGGGACCACTTAAACCGACGTTGTCTGGTGCCTTCCGAAACTTGAAAATAAGCACCACACAAAGCTTGCACGAGGCAAGCCAATGTCTGACACTCAGCCTCAACCCAGTGCTGCTGAGCATTGCAGACAAGGGTGCTCGCGCAGCCGCATGTGCCAAAGGGACCACGATCTTCCAGTAAGTGTTACTGAAACTCGAACAGGTGGTGATCAGCAATAGTATGAATAGGTATGAATAGTATGAATAAAGTCACAAAGCGCCAGCAAGAACGCAACCGTGTTCATAGTGCTTATAGTCAGTCTCCCGTGAAGCAAGTGCGCATGAAGCTTCTTGATCTGTGGAGCCGCGTCATGCCATCGTAAGCCCAGCTCTACAGTGGTTTCCAGACGAAGCGAGGTGACGTGGCCCGCGCAGAGCCTAGGATGTGGGTGCTCGAGAAAATTAACATTCAATCAATCCCGCAGGGAGCATAGCAGCGCTGCAGCCACAGAACGTTATCGTAGTGTTCAGGCTGTGCAAAGCCAAAGTTTAACACTGATTCATCAACTCTCAACTCGCACAAGAATGTCCGCAATGATGATGGCTCACACCTCCACCCCAAACGCGACACTCAGTAGAGTGGGGGCCGATGCATGCAAACTCCGCAGCAAGGTTCATAGGGCGCCATTCATGTCCGGACAGCCCAAGCAGAGGCGCGTGGCTATAGTATCCGCCCAGGCACAGAAGGTGATTGGGGCACTTGACTTGCGATTCAGCACCTTGTTCGTTGCTTGCAGTGTACTGATCGTGCAAGTGTCTTGTGCAGAAGCAGACCGTCTCTTTGCCAGCGGGAGTGGCTGCTTTGCTAGCAAGCGCAGTAATTGGCTCTTCAAGCATAGCTCAAGCAGCAGATTACGCCCCACCTCCTCAGCAAAATGAGCAGCAAGCACAGCAGAAGCAGGACTCTCGTACATTCGAGGGTGCTAGCAAGGCGCCGGCGGTCGCCTCCTCCCCTTCAGACTACCAGCTGCCTGAAGGCAACCAATGGCGATACAGCGAGTTCATTAACGCAGTGCAGGCCGGCAAAGTTGAGCGTGTCCGTTTCAGCAAGGATGGTAGCCAGCTACAGCTGACAGCTGTGGACGGTCGTAGAGCGCTTGTAGTGCTACCCAACGACCCTGATTTGGTAGACATCCTAGCCAAGAACGGCGTGGACATCTCAGTTTCAGAAGGAGAGCAGCAAGGCAACTATGTTGCTCTCTTGGGCAACCTTCTGTTCCCAGTCATCGCCTTTGCTGGACTATTCTTCCTGTTCAGACGCTCTGGAGGTGGGCAGGGTGGGGCTGGTGGCCCCATGGGAGGCATGGGTGGCCCCATGGACTTTGGCAAGAGCAAGTCTAAGTTTCAGGAGGTGCCTGAGACAGGCATCACCTTTGCAGATGTTGCGGTAAGTTGCTGATGCTTTGGTGGCCATCATTGCACAATGCAGAACAGACATCAGCCTCGTCCAACCCCAAGCTGCTGACTGTAGTGTCTGTAATGTCTCACGCGCAAGCTTGTGTGGCTTCTTGACCAGACAGACGCTGGCACAAGCTCAAGCAGATGTTTTTTATGGCATGCTGACTCTGTCCTCTGACACTTGATCTTTCTCCCACAGGGTGTAGATCAAGCCAAAATTGAGCTTCAGGAGGTCGTTGACTTCTTGAAGAACCCTGACAAGTACACCCAGCTTGGTGCCAAGATCCCCAAGGGGTGTCTGCTGGTGGGACCCCCAGGAACAGGAAAGACCCTTCTGGCAAAGGCCATTGCTGGAGAGGCAGGAGTGCCTTTCTTCAGTTGCGCAGCCTCAGAGTTTGTGGAGCTGTTTGTTGGTGTTGGTGCTTCTCGTGTTAGGGATCTGTTTGAGAAGGTGTGCCATCACACCATATATTTGTTTTGCTTTGTTTTTTGTTGTTGCACAGTGTTGTCCTGCAATACATGCTGAGACTATTAAGTAATTGAATAGCAATACTGGGTGTTTTGCATGCTTTGTTTTGCGCATGGTCTGTCAGTGCATGCTTTCTCAGCATTGTTTGCAAGTCTGACTGCATTGAATCTGACAGCAATGCGCCTTGCACAAATGTCAACATCACCTCCATATTCCTTCTACTCTGTGTCAATCGTCTCATGCAAACCTTGTCACTGCCCCAACACCCTCTGTCCATGCTATTGCAGGCCAAGGCCAAGGCTCCCTGCATCGTCTTTATTGATGAGATTGATGCCGTGGGCAGACAGCGTGGTGCTGGCATGGGCGGTGGCAACGATGAGCGTGAGCAGACCATCAACCAGCTGCTCACAGAGATGGACGGCTTTGAGGGCAACACTGGAGTCATTGTGCTGGCTGCCACCAACAGGCCAGATGTGCTGGACGCTGCCTTGCTGCGACCTGGACGTTTCGACAGACAGGTCGGACTTGACCACTTTGCGCTCGCTGTATCTGTGCCTTGCATGACCTTGCGCTCAATGTATCCATGCCTTGCATGACTTTGCATGAACTCAACAGTTTTGCAAGATGGTGCATATTGCGCAGGTGTTGCCTGCATGGCTCTCAGTCGAGCAAACCTGTGGCGTGGTGTTTCAGATGTACATCTGTTGTCTTGTTCATGCTGGTGTTGTTTGTGGTTCATGATGGCTCATGTACCAGGATTTGCACTGCAGGTCTTGTTCATGCCTGGTGTTGTTTGTGGTTCATGCTGGCTTATATACCAGGTGTTGCTCTGCAGGTGACAGTTGACAGGCCAGATGTTCAGGGACGTGTCAGAATCCTTAAGGTACACTCACGTGGCAAGCAGATCGGCAAGGATGTCGACTTTGAGAAGATTGCTCGCAGAACGCCAGGTGTGTACAACCCGCTCAGTAACACATGTGTCCATACCGTTTCTGGTTCAGACAGCTACTTCTGGGCAACTTTCAATGCCCAGCAGTCAAGAGTGACACTCATTAGGTCATACGCCTTCAGTTGCCGGATGCATTTCTGTCTAGTATAGGGTGCAGCACGGCTGCAGCTTGCCCATCACATGCTTTGCTTACGCGCCTGCCTAGGCATTACGTGTGCAGAATTCACGCTTCATAGGTAGGAGTGTGCACATGCACCTGCCATCGCTTTCAGCCCTGGCTTATTGTGCAGACCAAACATGCTCAGTTGGACAAATGATGTGTATCACACAAATGTCACGGCGTGGAGTGCTGTCCCTGGCTTCCTTCTGCGTTTGCTAAACAGTGGTGTCTCTTCTGACGCCAAAAGCAGACGACTTACCTGCACAGCTTGCTTGCTGCAGGTTTCACAGGAGCAGATCTTCAGAACTTGATGAATGAGGCTGCTATCTTCGCTGCCAGACGTGAACTGAAGGAGATCAGCAAGGAGGAGGTTGCAGACGCCTTGGAGCGTATTGTGGCTGGCCCAGAGAAGAAGGGAGCGGTCATGTCTGACCACAAGAAGAAGCTGGTTGCCTACCATGAGGTAATCGCCTGCCCTGTCACCTAGTCACATACCATTCCACCTAGTCGCACACCAAACATGTATTCTGTTCACGTGCTAGCTTAATGTTGAGTGCTGTATGCTGTAATTTTTCTGCTGAATGCATGTGACAGGTGCTGTGTGCCCATGTCCCACTAGCATATTCATTCTGATGTGTCTGCATCCACTAGAGTCTCCCCGCTTGTCTGATGCTGTTTGCTTCATGTTGCCGCCTGACTCTCCTCATGTTGCTGCCTGACTCTCCTCCCAAACATCGACTTCTGATGCAGCATGATGTGAGCAACTGCGTAGCTGAGTCTGTATGTGTTGCGGTGCAGGCAGGACACGCACTGGTAGGCAGCCTGATGCCCGAGTATGACCCAGTCACCAAGATCTCAATTGTCCCCAGGGGTAATGCAGGAGGGCTCACCTTCTTTGCCCCCTCAGAGGAGAGGCTAGAGTCTGGCCTGTACAGCAGGTCTTACCTGGAGAACCAGATGGCAGTTGCCATGGGTGGCCGTGTGGCTGAGGAGCTCATTTTTGGGCCTGATGACGTCACCACCGGTGCTTCCGGAGACTTCCAGCAGGTGCGCATTGTTGGGGCTCATCTCCTTTGCAGATGCTCTGGCTTCCTTTGCAGATGCTTTGGCCAATTGGCTGCAGTTGCTGTCAGCAAGTGCTTCTTGTTTGGGTCCTGAGTTATCACTAGGTTGAGGTAGCAAGTCAGCTGTTTTTTACTGCTTCAGCCTGCTCAATAGGAGCTAGCACATATGACTGTCCATATGTTACCAGAGTTTGAGCAGAGGGTATGGTCTTCACTGTGACGTATGCCAGTAGCCACGGCACTGTGCCTTATGCCAGTAGCAACAGCATTGGCAAAGCAAGCACGAGATGCCTCTGCATCAGTTTCACACTGCATGTTTTATAAGAGTGTCAGGCAGTCATGCTGTGAGGGTCGAGATGATGCAGATGTTACTTGGCTGCAGTGCAGCCTGGTGCCTTGCAGCTGCATTGCATGTTGTGCAAATGCCTTGACAACAAGGGCTGAAGCAGAGAACAAGTTTTTTGCTTGCAATCTAAATTTGTCACACCTTTCGTCTCGGTGCGGCCAAACCAAGTAGCTGCCTGCTAAATGACGAGCTGACCTTGGCTGTCCTTCTCAACTGCAGGTGTCAAGAACAGCAAAGATGATGGTGTCCCAGATGGGCTTCAGCAAACTGGGCCAAGTGGCGTGGCAGTCAGGGGGCGGCCCAGCCTTCCTGGGGTCATCAGCTGGTCAGGCCCCAGACTGCAGCGGCCACACAGCCGATCTCATCGATGCCGAAGTCAAGGACCTGGTTGAGCGATCCTACAGGCATGGCTACACCTGCTGCGCATGACTGTGGCCTGCGTCACCCCTTGCTGATGGCGCAAATGTTGCAGAACTTGTGACTCTTGTGACTCAGCCTGCTGGCCAGAGCAGGGCTGAACAAAGCTGTTTCCCATTCGTGAAAGTTTGTTGTCCCATCTTTCCCTTGGGAATGTTCAGCAAATCCATTTTTGCTTGCAGAGCTGGCCTGGATGTGAGCTGTTGTCAAAACACGCCTGGGGTGTTTTTGTTCAGCTCATTTGCATTACCCACCTCAGCTCATCTGCATTACCTGCCTTCAGTGAGAAGCAGTACTGTTACCATAGTGTGCAAGAGAGCAATGCAGCGTTGATCTGAGTAGTTTGAGGCAGGGTTGATAGGATGCAGACGCGCGCCATGGTGATGCTGTTTGTACATACACATTACAACGGTGCATGGAGCCATTTGTGATGTGTGTTCATTGCTATGTACTGATTGCTTTGAGATTTGCTACAGGAGAGCCAAGGATTTGGTGCAGAGTAACATCAGTGTCCTACATAAGGCAGCTGCTGTACTTTTGGAAAAGGAAAACTTGGATGGTGACGAGTTCCTAAAACTGCTCATGGAGGCACAGGCTGAGCAATACTTGAAGTCTGATGAGCCATCAGTACAAGTTCCTTACAAGGCTTAGACAGTGATGTCGGTTGTGAGTAGTCTTTGGTTTGCAGTGCTGTACATCAGTTTGAGCCAGAGCTTCTGTTTGATGTTGGGCCTGTGTCAGTATAAGACATGTCTCAACCTTGCTGTTGTGTCAGCAAAACATTGCTTAGTATCAAAGGCCCTATTGTAAGCATTACCCATCCATGCACCTTGCATGCTTATTAACATATCCTTAAACAGTACAAAGCCTTGAGGTCAGTAGTCCGTTAGGCAAATGTAGAATACTGAAGTTGGTGCGCTAAATTTAATTGTTACATGAAAGTGTAACATACATGAAAGTGTAACATACAATGTCTTGTGTCAGCACAAGAGGTGTCAGCATCCATCTGGTGGGTGCGTAGCTTGAAGTCTTTGCGTGCTTTACTGTATTGCTGAAAGGAGACCTCTGGCATTTTGACAGGAATGCTGGTTCTGCTGGTACTTGTGCAGGGTCCAGATGTGACACCCAGCTACATGACGGCTCTCACAGCTGTCCTGCTGCAAGCTGCAACAGCTGTTCCAGATCTGGTGCAAGCACATCTGGCAGATCGGCACTGCTGGCCTCCATGCTTGGCTGCAAGGCTGCAAATTGGTAATGTGGCCTATGGAAAGTGTCCTTTGTCCTGTCCAGCAAGTAAAACCAGCTTGTTTCCACAGTTGGCGCAAGGGCCAGTGAGTCTGCTGGGGCATGTGTGTGGACTGCTCAAGCTTGTGATGGCTGGTCATCCTCAAGGTAGTCAAGCCTCCTCTGAGTCTTGACATTGAGCTGTGTCGCCTGAGCAAACTGTGCCTCTAGAGTTGGGGGGACACATGGAAGATCTGCAATCACGCGAGTGCGCCAGCAATCACAATCAATGTCATGCAGTGCAGTAAGAAGGTTTTGAACATCACTTCGCTACCAGATCGAACGAGGAGGCCCCGAAGGCTGCTTCGCTTTTTTCTGGCGAACACCACCTTAGAGAGGCTCATGTGGTAGTTGTCTCTCAAATTTAACACAAGCGTGGCATCCAGGGCTGGCAGACCGACGGTGATCAAACAGGGCGATGACCAGTGGGGGTTCACTTACATTTCCTTCACAGTACAAATATCCGCAGAGCAGGCAGAGACTGCTTTGCTTTCCTCAAACGGCTGGGTTGACGTCAGCGACACCACGTCTTCCTTTTGAGCCACGTCGGAGAGCCTTTGGAGTATCTGCGGAGTGTCGACAGTTCCAGCCAGGTAAGAAAGGGTCCTTTGGTCAGTCTATCATCACAGCTGTGTGCAAATGCTCACCTGTCCCTTGCGTTGCCACAACGATTACCTTGCGTGTGTTGAGCAGAGAGTCCTTCTGAAGGCTTTGATTTGTAGGTGTCAATCAGCAAGCATGTATTACGTGAGCTCCAGGGTGGCATACCAGCCAGCTGTTAGGGCTGCTGTGAGGGGGTGCCAGCGCCCCCTGCCCTCGGCACACCCCGGGAAGGGGGTGTTCCATGGATGATCTGCTACGCCTGCAGGAGAGATCTGCCGGTACCTGGAAGGATCCCCCTGATTTGCAGGCAATGTGGGAGAGGTTGATACCATGTGGAATTCCATCAAACCTGACAGCTTAATTGGTTAAGCGTGCCCGACCGCTACGTCCAGCGTTATGTCTGCCAATGCCACCGCTTGCAGCGATTCGGACAGCTATGGCCTAGCTTTCTAAGTCATCAACAATGCGCGCCTTATCCAGATGCCATTTGCAATCAAATTGCGCTCGTTGGATGCCTGGCTTGAATGGGATCAATGCACTACACAGCCCTTTCCACAAGTGGGTGGCTTGATGTGCAAGTGCTCATAATAATAAGCAGGATTGCCACAGCAGAGAAATCATGATCGAGTAATAAAAAAATCTACGTTCGAGTATTGGTACTGAGCGCTCAAAACCGAACGACATCAGCATACGTGCATGAGCCACAGTGGTGTCGTGAGCAGGGACGTCATGATCATGTGCGTAGTGTCATGTGGCCTATCGCCTTTTAATCTTACGGAGGGACAGCTGTCTGCAGACACCTTCACACCATTGACTGCCTCGCTTGCAACAGGGGTCCCGCCAAAAACATACGCCGATACTGTGGTAACGCTTGATCAGAGAGCATTTACGCCAGCGTTCCTTGCACGTGAAATCATTTACGCCCTGCGCCCGTAGCCACATGTAAGGCATAAGTTCTCACATCTACCATTACTAATATTAATATTAATATTCTAGACAGCATTACCAATTACCAACGCTTGCCGAAAATCCTGATCGCAGGCTTGATCGCAGGCTTCGCAAAGTCATACGACATCCCGTGCGCTTGCGTTTCGGACACAAACACCTTCTGCGTCTTGAGTGCATTGACTCTTGTCTTGCAATTCTAACCTTTGGGACAGGTTATTGCGCTCCTGACAGGGTCACGGTTGGGAAGTTATGGATGCCTGGACTAAAGCTTTGCAGCCTGTTTCAGCTCCAGACTTTATAGACAAAGCTTTCAAAGAGTCTCCGGAGGGCGTGTCTTTCAGACAATGGCAGCCTTTAGATGGTATGTTGGACAGCATGGGAAGGCAACTGCAGGGCGAAGATGTCCTCAATCATGGAGGTTCCAGCCAGGGCAGTCAAACTGCCATGGACTCTCCCCACCGCCGCATGTTATCTGGAGGTAATTTCAAGACTCAGGCAGCGCATGCTTCTGTTTTGTCACAAAGTAAATTTGGCTTGCATGCACCACAACTGTGCAGAAGCTTACTTCCTGTGCAACGCTCGCAGGGCAAGGTGAAACCAACAATGGCAGTAACTATACCAATGACATGCAAGATGTCAATAGTCCGTTGCAGGATCCATCGCGCACCGGTAATGTTAGAAACCGTACAACTGCTTTCCGTTGGGCCTGCCTCTGAGTCGATCACCCTTGAGAATGACGAGCTTGCTCGGACGCAGGCGCATCTGCAGGCCGAGGGAATCGCCAACGAACGGACACCGTCAGAGCGTTGAACAAGCTTGCTCAGCAAAGATACAGGTAGTAGGTCATAGGTTGTCCTGACCTATCCTGCCTACTGGCTACTGCTGCAGCTGTGTGACAGACTCACTTTGCATCAGCAAGTGTGTGCTTCAAGAGTGTATTTTGCTTCAGGAAGCGGCAACGGCAGAAGTTTGACAACCTGCAAAACAAAAAGGGTGAGTATGCCGAGATAGTTGACAACCTACAACAAGTCACCCTTGACAATCGACAGCTGGAGGAGGAGAGAAGACAACTCGAGTCTGAGCTGAATGAGCTGCAGTACATCAAACCATCTGCGCCTGCAATGTCAAACGGCTATTCTGACAGCGACAGCAACAACAGCAGCAGCAGTCCTACTACATTCGGCAACCGTGTCGGACGCCACATTCCTGTTGAGCCAGCACAAGCTGTGGCATACAGGAAAACAGAGCAAGCTTGGTTTGCCAAGGTCAGTCAGCCGACAAGCTGCCTTTTCCAGCTTGTACTTCAGTTGCCACAGAGTTTTTTTTCCTTTCCCCCCCCCCCTCACAGCTCAGACATGACAGTTTGTTGACTTGGGCTTCTAAGCAGACATGCTTTTTTGGTCTCACTATCTTGGGTTGATACCCACAGAATTGTCCCACCTATGCTCAGCCTGGGCACAGAGTCAGTTTCATCTCACATGATAATTTGACTGCACGGATGCAGCCACATGCAAGTGTATCATACCGCATGCCCATGCTGGCAGAGTTGCTTAGAGGTCCTAGTCTGAATCAGTCAGAGGACTCCAGTGTTGGAGTTGCAGGCAGCAGCTCACAGACTTTTGTCTGTGCAAGTACAACAAAGCACATCTCAAGAGGGCTGCCCTATTCCTCAGCAGCCCAGCGTGGTTGTTCACATGAATCAGCCATTCAAACTCTGCATTGTGTGCAAGATGACAAGATTCAACATACACTGATGCATGCCAATCTGTGCACTTGTTGCAGGCTTAGCTGTGACTCTGCAGCTGTGCATGTCTAACGACCTGTGTCTGCGCAGATTGATGATCTGAGAGCATGCATGGAGTCTCTGGGGTTCCGGGGTCAAGGTCCAACAGGAGTGGCTGCAGATGAGCTGAGCAATGATGCCCTGATGAGCCTGGGTGGGGCCCTGCAGGGGGTGGTGGAGCTTTGCTGCAAGGTGGCTCAAATGGAAGGCGTAGAGATGAACACGCTGCTCAAGCGTACCTATGAGACGTGAGTGTCAGGCTTGAGTCAACTTGTATCAGCAGCTGGTGAAGTTACATGTTCGAATGATCCCATTGCTGAGGGTAGTAGTTGTCCCTTGCTGTTAAATCGGTACCTATTCTGCATTGCGCAAGGTTTTGCTGTTGGGGCATTGCTTGTCAGTCCTGTGCAAGCATAATTGCAGGCGTGTAGCTGCCTGTCACACTTGCTGGCAAGACCTTAGTTCAGTCATCTGGGTGTACGCACAATATCACTTAAAACTGCTGACAATGCAGCCATTGTCAAGTTGACACAACTTGGGTCCTCAAGCTTCATGCCTTGCATAGCTGCACCCTCCATCCAATGCATCAACAAGAGCAAGTTCTGACAGAAAGTAGATCTGACATGCCCTGCGCGTCATCGCAGCGCAGCGCCCTTCGCATGCTGCATCAACACAGGAGTGATGTGAGTCCTGTTATTTTCACCCCAACTTTTTACGTCACCCTGAGAACTACATTCTGGCTAATTTTTTGTCTACACCTGCACACATTGTGCCAGAATGGTTTTTTTTCATGGGTCAGTCCTGATGCCAACATGTGGTGTCTCATGTCTTGCAGGTGTAGCAACATTCAGAGCTGGAAGGACCCCGACAGATGGATCACAGCAGCTCAGGATGTGCAGTTGTCCGTGGAGCAGAAGGGAGACTTCATGGGGCTGCGCCGAGCATGCCTCGAGAAGTTGAAAGAGTAAACCCTCTGCTACAACTTGGTTGCTGTCTCTCGAGCGCTGTAGCACTGTGTTTGCTCCTCTGTCATGCTTGGAGGTCCTGCAGTTGGCAGGAAGCTTTGCATCTGCTTGCCATCACTTGTATCGATAACGCTCCTCGACTTGTCTCAGCATGTGGTAGACTAGCACGCTGAGACTTTTGTTACATGTGTCCAGTGTGGTCCAAAGTCTAGGGTGCAAGGCATGTCATGGAAGATGATTTGCTTGTGTATGCAGGGTGTATGCAGAAAGGCAGCGGCTGAGTGCAATGGTGGTGGACAACCTGCTTCCCTCTGATGGGGGTGAGAACAGGGACCCCACCGCTGCTCCCAAGAGCCTCAATGCCATCACGGTCCAGCTGGAGGAAAACCTGAAGGAAGAGCAGCGCTTCAACTGTCAGATGCTTTACACTGTGTTCAAGCATTGCCTCAATCCTGTCCAGGTAAGAACTTGCTGCACTTGACTGCTGCTGCAGGCCTTGTTAACGTGATACAATGCTGCATTTGCACAGTAACAGCTGTTTGGTTATAGTCATCAGTTTGAGCTGTTGCTCAAGGTTCGGTTCATGTACAGGTCGATTGCCTTGTGCACGGTATGCCCACTGGCTTGCCTCTCGTCTGTCTGATGTGTCATGTTTGCCATGAATGTCAATTTCAGCTGGTCATGTCAAGTTGTCCAGTGTATGTGTGATTCTGGCAATTCCACGAGTCTGCTTTGTTTGCATATCTGCAACCTGCATACACATCTTACAACGCTTGCAGTGTTTTTTGCCAGGAATTTGTGCATGTACATCAAAGTTTCTGCAAGCATGGAGATGTGCATGCTGATTAGAGACATGCAACCAAAGCAGAGGCCAAAGCTAGCATGCTTAGCACACTGCCTTGACTACTGAAAGCCACTGTGCAGCAGCTATCCTCACTAGTAAGTAACCAACGATGAACTGACTGCTCACTCCTGTGGAATTCAGGCCGGGTGGTTGATTTTGAAGTCCTTCCCTGAGCATGTGGATGTGCTGGCTTTCATGAATGCCATTGAGAGCTTGTACGGTGCGAACTCGTTTGAGCTTGCTTGTATTGAGTACCTGCTGTGTGCTCCTGTCCATAGCAGCCTGACTGGTGACTGCCTCTCAGGCATCTCTTGTCAGCTACATGCCTTTGATCTTGACAGCTGTATGCCTTTGTAAAGTTGGTGAAGGCTTGGTGTGACAGCCTGCCGGCCAGTTGGCAGTTACCACACCTGGCATGCATCACCATCATCATCACTTCACAATCCTAGCAGGGATGCAAGGCTTTGCATGCACAGACAGGATTGACTGACTCTGTCTGAGCAGGCAAACTCTGTTGTGTTGGCACTGACGAAGCAGCAGTGCTTTAGTGTCTTATCGTATCTGCCAAATAGCTGCGCCGATCACATTAGTCTCACAGTCAAACCTGGATCAGCATGCTTGCAGTTGTGAACCCCTCAACATGTCTGTCTGTGCTGTGTAGGACACAGTGGCAAGGCTTAGATTTGATTATGGTAGGCTGTGGCAGCCAAGTCAAGCAGCCATGGAGCAATCATGGGGCCACAGGCATATATATATATACACACTCTTTCACAACCCAAAGTTAGCATATGTTGTGGGCAGCAGTTTTGGTCCAGGCTGATTACATGTGGCTTTGTCACATTGCATCAGTATGCTAGTACCCAGCAACTGTACACAGTCTTGAGGGGCAACAGAGTGGCACAAACCAGGTTGCAAGTTGATGGTAGCTGTTAGGGAGTGTCGCATGCAGGTTGTCTCTCAATCGATGAGTCACATTTCAACCCCCCTCCCCCGCTTTGTCTCTTCTCCCCTTGTGTGGTCAATGAAGCCTTTAGTTCTCCACACGGCTGCAGCTTTCGTTTGCCTTGAGCAGCCTTCAAGAGCTCTTTTTTGCGGTTTTGTTTTGCAAGACTTTAAGCTGCCTCCCTTTTGTCGGCTCATCCATCCTGCACTGTGTTTGATTGCAGTTCGCTGCTCACATGCCATTCGCAAGTTCACATCAAAAAACGCGTGGTGCAATGTTATGCCTTTGGTGCACTCTGCCCGGGCTCATGGGCACATAATCTCAGGTTGCTAGAATAGAAAACAAGCGCCAGCTGGGCAAATGCTGCATTCAATGAGTAGACGTTCTGGGTGTATATTTTCCCAGTGGTCAATAATATTTTTGACTGTTCCCTTGTTCCAAGAGCCCAGAATGTGCACATAGATGAAGGAGTCTGCCACGATAAATGAAGGAGTCTGTCACGGCTTGCAGGCTGGTATCTCATGTGGGTGTAATTCATGTTCTTGCCAGGTATCTTGATTCACCACGGATCAGGTGGCCTCGTCTTTGTAGCCTTGTATCCTGTACTTCTGCTGGCTTGCACCACGTATGAAATGATTAACGGAGCACGTAATTGCAGACAAACCCCCCCCCCCCGGTGTCTCATTGTGTGACATGAGTATGCACCGAATGCTGGCCTCAACAACACTAAAGGCATTGCCTACGGAATTCGTCATGAAGTCGTCAATAGCTGCATGCAAACGATAAAACAATTGCAGACAGTTTGAGCAATGAAATCGACGTGATGGTCACTTCAACTGCAGTTCAGGCTGAAAATCCTACATGGAATGTTTGTGCTGACAACCTACTCGGCTTAGCAAAGTCTAGCCTATTTTCAAGCTCGCAGTCATATGGGCAGCACCAAGGCATTTGATAAATTACTAGTATGTGAGGCTGAAGCTTCAACAGCATGTTGTTGCACAGCAACAACAAAACACAGATATCTATATATAGTCAATGACATCCCATCTCTCTGATGTAAAGTCTGTTATAATGCAAACAGCAAGGACCAGCACTTACAGTCCCAAGCTCAGCCTGTCGCACTTCTGATTGCTATTGAAGCGGCTCAGTAGGGTAACACAGCTAGCAAGCCTGCTTTGATTAACGACTACACCCATGCCAAACAGTTGTACTAGGACTTGGGTGCAGCATATACTATACTCATGCCAAACATTTGTACTAGGACTTACAATCTGGTAAGAGACATGGCACAACAGCAAACATCAGAACAGCTGAACTTGGTCATCAGAAAAGGCTTTCAACCTCTGTTTCCAATTTTTGGAAAATTGCAAACTTCAGTTCTGTGCTCCGCTTCCTGAGCCACCTACAGTGGCTAGACCCTCTTGGAAATGCTGACTGCCTTCTGTTGCCAGGACTGCTGCCTCTGTCAGGTCAATCTCTTGCAGGTTCTCATCCTTGAAGTCCATGAGATGCAGGGGCCTCAGCTGGCCCTTCTGGTGGTGGGCCCCATGAGCAGAGGCTTGCGTCGCCTCCTGGACCATGGCTGCGATGGCCTGGTTGCGCTTCTCTACCAGCGTCTGCAAACACAAAACAGGCACTTTACCAAGCTCTGCAAATTAGTATATCCTTGGGGAAGTGTATGTGAGATCCAATCTATCAAGGAAACACAGACCATGGCTGCGATGGCCTGGTTGCGCTTCTCTACCAGCGTCTACAAACACAAAACATGACAACTGGTAAAATAGCCTCCGAGATGCATTCCAATGCATTTCGGTGCATTGCGCAGCCTAACACAACCTTTTTCTGACTGCATGCCATATCTAACACAACATCCCTATGATCCAGGCACTTTACCAAGGTCTGCAAATCAGTGTATCCTTGGGAACATGTATCTGAGATCTTATCTATCCACAAAACATGACACGCGAACCACAGATGCTCTTGTGTTCACATGTACTACCATTGTCTACAAGCACCAACCATGACACATGAGCCACAGATGTTTGTTCAGATGTACTGCCTCTGCAGCTGCTGCTGGACAAAGCAAGCTTTTGCCTGTGCAGCTTTTGGTGTCAAGACATACAGAACAGTCGTTAAACCCACTCCTGCACCTGCGTAACTGCAGTTAGCTAGAGTAATGTATTGTATGTACAGTGTTGTACAGGGTGCAACACATTGGAGGCTTCGATGCTTCAGGCGGACTCTGCTCACCCTCTCAAGCCAGGAGACAGAGACACAGACCCTGTCAGCAAGGAGGGCACGTACATCAACTACACTTGCACTGTATGGGCACTGTCTATGATCCCAGCAATCCCTACAGCACCCTAGCAGTCCCCAGAGGCATCCCCAGGGGGATGACAGCAGCCCTTACCGGGTCAATTCTCCTAGACTGGATGTGAGCATCCTTCTGGGCTTGGACCTGGTCCAGATGCTGCAGCTGGGACTGGTAGTGGGAGGGGAGGGCGTGCTGGTACCAGGGGTGCTGCATGATACCCTCCACTGTGATGCGCTGCTTCACATCTGCCACAAAGATACGGTCCAGCAGGCTTCTGCACTCTGACGACAACTGCACACATGACATAACCACCTCTGTCGACACTTGACACGCATGACACACCCATGCCTTTTGACACTTGACGTCCATGACAGTTTGCGCAGGTGCATGTTACAGTGTGGCATGGCAACCAACCCTGGTGTATGTATGCATGTACACATGGTGATACTGTCATTGACTACAGCCAGGTCCTGTGGGTTGAGTGGGTCTGACGAGCTTCAAAATAGGATGCAGACAAGCAGGAAGGAGACTGCTTATGCCTGAAAGCAGGAGGAGACCAGCAGGACACATGGCATGCAAGCAGGAGTCAAGACTGCAAGTATGCAAGCCAGAGCGAAGGTGCAAGCGTGGAAGCATGGGCTACGAAGGAATAGTGCCAGGCAAGTTTGGGGCTAAGGTCACAACACAATGTGAGCAGCTGCTTGGCGATTGACAGTGCAGGCAGCTGCCCAGAAGCCATGTGCAACTTGTAAGAGCCAATGCCCCCTCATGGAATTGGGCCTTAGCCTTGGCAGGAATGTAATTCTACGCCAGCAACCATTGGGGTTTGCCTTGTACAATAGGCCAACCATGACTCAATGAAGCATAATGCCATGTGCAACTAGACATGCACAAGGTCTGGCAGACATAGGACGGGGAAATGAATGTGAAACTGCTGTGACTCACCTTGTTGACATTGGCCTTGATGAACTCTGACTGGAACCACTGCTGGTTCACCTCTTGCATCCTGTGCCACAGCAACACTGTCAATTGCTTGTCCCAGCCTCAGCATTACATACATGACCATGTTTGAAAAGTCATCAGCATGCATCTCAAACTACGCACAACCAGGTCAAGTAGACAGGCGATTATGTCGGTAGAACAGCATCTTAAGAGCACTGCTGATACATGATCATGATAGCTGATTGAACAGGACCTAAAGATTGACCTAGAAAGCAGACCCATTGCCTCTGCTACATGCATGCAAGATACTTTCTGTGCCTGCCTGCTATAACATGCCCATCACCAAGCGCATGTGCATGCATGCATTCATTACACACATGTCCACCCCAGCATCATCAAATGCATACACTCCTAAGTGGCTCCCTGTGTGAGGTTTGATTCTGGCAGTCAACATACCAGCAACAACATGTGTTGACACATTCCAAGTCGGACTGAAAAAGCTTCATGCCAACCTTTGCAACCATGACCAGGGCATCTTCTGCCTATACATGCAGTACACAAGAACTACAATCATGCCAAGCTTCAACCAATCCAGAAACTTCTATTGCAATCCAGGAACGTCCTCTCTACATTAGAAATCTAAACAGAGAAACGTCTGGGGACAGTAAAACACGCGTTTCTACATTGGGAAGATGCACTAGGTGTACCAGAGGTCCAGCTCTGCCTCCTCCATACTGCGGTGCTGGTGCTGCGTGTGGTCAAATAGTCACAGACAGTCACAGACAGTGCACAAGGCGTACCAGAGGTCCAGTTCTGCCTCCTCCATACTGCGGTGCTGGTGCTGCGTGTGGTCAAAGGGGAAGGCTCCACAGAGGGCCACCACCAGCATCACACCAGCAGCCCATACATCCGTGCTTCGGGGGTCATACGCCTGATCTGTGCCATCCTGGCCGTTGTGTAACAGCTCCGGAGACATGTACTCCGGCGTCCTGAAGGCAGACAGGTCATCAGAGTCAGCATGGGAAACAGACAGCCCGGAAAAGATTCTGCATGAGGGTAATGCGAAAGCCTGACGTACTCCGGCGTCCTAAATCCAGACAAGTCACCAGAGTGAATCAGGATGGGAAACAGACAGCCCAGAAAAGGTTCTGCACAAGGGTGGTGCGAAAGCCTGACTGAAAGATGCAGGTTTTGCTGGATCTGCAGTGCCATGCATGTCATACAGCTTGTTTTGAGCCTAAACTTGCAGTGTTGAACGAAGCTGCAGGGCTGCCTGCACTGCCATACATCTTTCTTAGCAGCATGTGAGCTGCAGGCTGCGCCTTGAGAAGGTGCAGAAAATGAGATGCCTCTAAGCATTGCATAGACATGCTTAGTGGAAGTGACGTTCTGCAGCTGAGCGGACTCTCAAGTGGGTGTTCACTGAGGACAAAATGATGCTAGCTTTGATGCTGGACAGCGATTGCTGTGTGGCCGTATGTCAGAAATTGAGCAATCTGCCTGACCAGTGCTGATCAAGGAAGCTTGCCGCAAGACAGACAGGAGGGAAGAGGAGGCTCACCCTACTCTACTAGACATGCGGTACAAGGTTGGGTTCTGCCATGCCCTGGCAAAGCCAAAGTCACAGATCTTGATGAAGGGAGGCTTCTGACCATCAAACAATGTGTTGTCCAATTTCATGTCACTGCAGCAGGTAAGGAGCACAGACAACATTAGATGCCATGACTTTGAAGCTCAGAGCACATCATGGAACCCTGGTTTTGCTTACCGATGAGCTATGTGATGCTGATGGCAGTAGCTGATGGCACTGATAAATTGCTGCAAGGCAAAGGAGATATCAGCAACAGCATCCCAGCTGACTAAAGAACAGGTTGGGAGCAAACGAGACTGCACTAACCTTGAAAAAGTAACGCGCTTCATCCTCAGACATGACCAGTCCGCTTGGATCTGCAGATTGCCACTTGTCTGCAACATATGATGTCAAGCTGCCGCCACTTGCCCACTCCATGCACAGTGCCAGGTGAGTGGGTGTCAAGATCAGCTGGTATACATTGACCAGATTGGCATGTCCCTCTCCAATCTCTGTCTGTATCTGCACAGCGGCAAACCAATATGCTCAATGACACGGTGAGCTCCTGCAGTCTTGACTGCCCTGCTGTTGAACAGGTTGCAGAGACGTGGCACCTTGATCTCCCGTAGCACAGCTTGAACAGCAGCCTCAGGCAGAGGTCGTTCAAATAGCTTGACTGCAACTTGGTTGCCATGTTTGAGGTCTCTAAACAACCAGATGTCAGCTGCAGCACCTCGACCAAGCAACTTCACAGCTTGGTGGGTGCCTGCAAGTCCGATCTTTTTGGATTGGTTCTGTACATCTTTGCCTTGCAGAGACTGGCCTACAGAAGTTGTGTACTGTCTCTCCTGTTGCTGCTGAGCAGGCTTTGTCTGTGGACTGGCGCAACCGCAGACGTTGCCCATGGACACGAACGGTCGTACAGCTTGGGGATCGGAGGACGACGGTGGGCTGTGTTACATGCACCGGTCGTTCAAGGATGCCTGCTCCCAACAACGTTTTGCAATGGTTGTCTCAGACAACTTGCCTGAAGGTCAAAGCGCAAAGCATGCAACGGTCTTGGTATGTCAGTCTCGTGATGTGCAGAAGATCAAATCAGCCCGATCATCTCCTGAACGCGGATCATCCGTGTGACGTAATACAGCACTGAGTCTAGGGCTGCTGATCAGTCATGACATGCCCTTGCGCCCAAGAGCATACATAGACTGTCTGACCTCTTTAGCGCGGCCATTGTACTTTTCGAAGCTTCTGGCGAACTGCCTACGAGTCAAAGCCTCGTGTGAGCTTTTCTGAAAAATCTGTCTGTGCCAGATCAGCGCGTTTTGCTTGTCCACTTGCCGGTGACGGGGGGACATGCGGGCCCCTTGTGCGAGATCCTGTAGCTGCCAGTGTACCAGCACCAGTGGGCGACACGCTATTGGGCGATGGGAAGCTTTTGTCCCTCTGCAGAGTCCTGTTAGGTCTACTAAAACACAGCACGCCCGACGCGACTTCGCGGTGCATGCCTTAGGCGTGGAATCGCGTAGGTGTGCACTCCAAATCGCTCACAAATGTCTCGGAATGTGTTGACCCTTCCAAGAGCCTTGTGCACAAGCTCGTGGCTGCTTTGCAGGGTCACATACCAAGACACAGTTTTTGACTCAGAAGAAGAAATTGTGCCCCCTACCGCTGAAGAGGGCAAGCAGTATGCAATTCAATATCAGCAGCTCAAAAAGGAAATGTTGGGCAGAACACAAAGATGTGGGGGTTTACTGGCTGCATACCTGTTTCTCACCGTCTCTGGGCAGGCAGGTCCCTGCTTTTGAAATCGCTGCTGCGTATGCAGAAAGTGCATGCATGCAAGCATGCACAGCACAGGCATCTCTGCATGTTGTTTGCACAGACTCCGACATCTGCAGGCAAATACGTTTGAGTGTGTGGACTTATTGCAAACCACCAGTGCCCAGTCACATTGCTGTTGCTTTGCATCTTTCATTACCATGACGTGCGCTTCATTCTTGACATGTTTGATGTGTGTCTGCAGGCTGCGCTTTGTGCTCTGCTCGGGTTAGGAGCTGGCTATGCATACCTAGTGTTGCTGCAACAGCAGGTGGACTCTGTCTCACCGACAGACGCTGTTCCTATATGGGAAGCTGAGGATAACGTCCAGGGCTTTGCCAGACCATTTGCCATTGCTATAGCTGCCTACAGGCGAGTGACCTAGGCCTGCAGTATCGCTGTGATGCATTGCCTGAGCCCTGCCTGCGCACAATGAAGGCTGAAACTCTGAACGCAGGCAATTTTACATTCACAGGCAATCATTCCATGGCAGCCATGCAGAATGATCTTCCTGGCCATATCTTGAAGCAGAGGTGAATTGCGTCTTGTGCAGGGCCGGGCTCAGAGCAAGGCTGTTGGTCCCAGTAGGCTTGGGAGCATGTGTCTGGGCATGCAATCAGTCTGGGCTACATACAGTTACTCATGTTGAAGAAGGGTGCCTCATACTTGGCTTCCTGTCTTTTAAGGTACTAGTAACATGAAGAAGTCAAATGTTTGTAGTATTGGAGTAGCTTGTGAAGTACAGCCATGTCACTCGCACAAGCTCCTGTAAGCTTTGTGGCGACATGTCATGCTGCTCCTGCTTGGTTGGCAAGAAACTACTCATTGAGCTCTCATTGCAATCTCATTGCAGGCTGCTCTACTCTTGAATGTATGGGACAGTCTGAAGCCTAAATTCGATCCAGAAGCTTTCAAGCGACCGCCAAGACCAGTGCAGTACAATTTTGATGAGGAACCAAACATTGATGACATCATGGACAACATCGCTAGTGTCCCTAAAATTGGTGGCAAGAAATTTTGACATGGGACAAGGTTCTGCCATTGCCCATGAACTGCTGCATCAACTTTCTTCAGGCACCTGGTTTCGACATCAAACAAGAGCAAATGCCCCCTACAGACATTTAGATGTGGACTTGGTTCAGCAGATAGTCATTCAGCAACCAGGAGTTTCCTGTCCAGATCATCCCCTGATATCAAAATCAAAGTGACCATGGTCCACACTGGTTCTCAAGCAGGGCTGCATGATGTTATTGCCTTCGGCGTTTCTTCTTCTGTCCACCTGGTATTCTAATGTCTTGTTGATTGTCAGTCTGCTGCTCCTGTTGACCTTCTAGCATCCTGGTTGGCTCCTTCAACTTCACCTTCAATTTTATACCCCTCCCTCGTGCTGCTCCAGCTGTACAGTAGCACAGTATTCCTCTAAGCAACACAACACATGGACAAGAACAGTCACATCTGTTGTAGTCAGCTTGCTTCTGCTGATCAGCATTGCTAACACAGCAATGACAGGGCTTTTTATTGCAAATGACACGCTGGTCTGATTGTGGTGGCTGGCCTTGCACCCCTTTTTTGGATAAGCAAATGCATCCTCAAGATATGCTGACGCTCACAATTTGTTCAAAGAGCATCGTTAGTACGCCACCAACCTAAGGTCTAATGGCTGTTGCTGTAAACCAAGTTGCAGCAAGCAGCAGCTCAGCAGATGTAAGTTTTAACAGACAACACAGGTCCAGCAACATACCACATGCTGTTCACATTGCCTTGTCTGCGGTCAGTCAATGCAGCTACAAAGGTATATACTGAGATGCATGAGGCATGTGTTGCACTGTTGTGCAGACCTGCATGCAATCCACATTACCAGACCCAGCTTAGAGCAAGTTGTGCATACAGCACAGCAGACATGCTGGTGAGTGCATTATGCTGACCTTCAGTGCTGAGTCCTGCACTGTCGTACTGTCCACTGTGAGATGGTGCGAGGCCCTCAGCTGTGCTGTCCCCACCAGACTGAGAGGCTTCCCGGTCAGCCATCCCCAACCGCACTGTTGGGACAGCTTCCTCTTCTTCCTCCATATCATCTGGGCCTGCTTCCAGACTGCATGTGCATTGCATGGTGGTCACTGCTCCTGTCCCAACTAAGTGACTCATACTAATAATAATAATAATAATAATAATAACAACAATAATAATAACAATAACAACACTTCCCAGCTCATGATGAGCTAGGTAAATGACTCATATCAGCTTTTATAGCAATGGCAACATGCTTGCGTGATCCATGCAACAGTGCTATGTCATATTTGGATATGCTCAGCTCTGCAGATTGTCAAATTGCTGATGTTTCATTGGTCCTTGCTGTGTACTGCAGGTTGATCAGGAGGCGTATAATCCAAGAGCTGCGTTGCAAGTGCAACAAGCTCTCGGTGCAGTAAGGAATTCTTAGCTTGTTGTTCAAGCAGCAGAGATGGTTCTGTGCAAGCTGATAATCTGACATTGTGCTGCATGGGGGAGGAGGGCATCTCTCAAAGGCAGCCCACAGACTGTGTTGCAATGCAAGCAGGCTTACTTGGCAGCTGGCTTGGGCAGAGGCTTGTGAATACTGACAGGCAGGTAGTGCAGCTGCTGGCCCTGACCCTCCTCTTCATCGCTGCTGAAGAAGGGCTCATCCTCCACTGTCATGATGTCCACCTCACCGTCATCACCTGCACGCAGCATGTGACTTTACCGTGACTAATGCTGTGACTAATGCTGTGACTAATGTCATGTCATGCTATCCAGCTCATCATCATCACCTGCGTGCGTCTTGACCAAACATGACTTGTCTTATGTCACAACATCCACTTCATCATCCCTGCACAGACTGCAACTAAGGCCTGGTCTTGCTCAACCATCTGTCATCTGGTAGAGCGGTCAGAGATACGTGTTTTCTACAGGCTCAGTTGAGCATGGCATTGAACTGTCTGAGTAGTCTTCAAAGGCATTGTAGAGGGATTGCTGGTGGCAGTGTTCATCCCAGCTGCCTGCTGACAACAGACAATTGATGACAGACACATGATCGCCGGACTAAGAAGGCACAATTGCCACTGACATTGGTCATACCTGCTGATGTGATGCTGCTGCAAGCACAGAATTGACAGGGCCATTCTCACAGCAACAAACAGGCAAAATCACAAAAGGCAGCTGGCTCTGCCCGGTCAAAGGCAGACAAGTCATGATGTAAATCAGCTGGCATTGCTATGTTCAGCAGAGCAGAGCTGGGCTGACGCTTGAAAAGCGCCTCATCTTACGCAGGCTAACTGCGTGACTTACCTTTGCCTGTTGTTCCATATTGTGCTGCAGCCATGAAGACAAATCTGCAGCACAGACAGCAGCAGCTGCAGCCCATTGGCCCTTGATCTGCTCATCAATGTCTACAGCAACCTGCCTAGACATGCAACTGCAGTCATGACAGATTTGCAGCACTGGGAGCATCCCAGATTTGCTGCTCATTGTGTCCAACCTATTGTCTTGCATGAGCTATGCCAGTTGTGAGACACATCTGCTGCTCATTGGCGTCCAAACGGTTGTCTTGCAGGAGCTATGCCAGTCTGGAGAGACAAGACTTGTCCCGCATGTACCTAGCTCATCATGAGCTGGAAAGCGAGTCTATCCATTATTGTTAATATTATTAATATTAATATTATTATTATTTCTGTTATTATTATTATTACTATTATATATATTATTAGTCATGAGACGCACCTGCAGCATTGGCAGCAGCAGCGGCAGCCAGTCGGTCCTCCTCGCGCTCATTGATGTCAAACTCGTCTTCCCTCTCGACATACTCCCGGTTCTCCTCCAGCTCCTCAAAGTCTGGAGCAAAGGCGCTCCAGTTCTCTCTGTAGATGGGCGCCCACAGGTAGATCTGCACCACCACCACTGACCTGGTATATTATCATAACAATAACAGTAATAACAATAATAACAGTTCTCTTATTAGATCGGCGCCCACAGGTAGATCTGCACCACCATCACTGACTTGTTATATAGATATGTACATCTGTAAGCTGTACAAGCAGTACATGCCACATATTGACCTGTCTGTCCACATGGTAATGTGAGATTGATGTGTGTGAAACAGAATAATCTATGCAGCACTAGTTACAGTATGAAATGTGTGTACTAATCAGGGCAACATTCATGTAAACCATCACAATGTAGGTAAACCCAAAGCAACAATACACATATAGGTCCGTGTCTTCTGCACATCACTGCAGCTGTACCAAAGGCACACGTGTTGTCAACCCTTCCTTCTTGCTCAGGCCTTTGTAGTGAGTAACATGTTCCTGATGCCATGCTCAGATGTAGCAGGCTGGACATGCAAAGCTGCACACATGCATTGTATCATGTGCACATGTCTGTACCATGTGCCTGACTTCTGCAGCCCTAGCACAACCACAGCTGTATCCACGCTGATCCTCAAGTCTGAGCTGCAACTGAAATGTGAACCTGGACTGCCAGAATGCACTTGACTGGAGACACAGACTGCTCAGAGGAGTCTGTACCCAGTGCTGCTGATGCTGTCATGATGACTCAACTTCCTGAGTGTGCCCAGTGCTACTGATGCTGTCGTGATGACTGAACTTCCTGAGTATGGACAGTGAAGTATGGACAGTGCTTTTACTTGCAAGTGCCTTACTCTCTAGTGCTGCTGCTTCTTGCTTCTACTTGCAAGTAGGAGCAACAAGAAGATGAGGGTGCATGCTGACCTTGCCAGTAGTGGAGACAGAAGCAACGCAGGAGCGCAGGGGGTGCCACAGCAAGTCCAGGGCGCCCTCCTTGGGCCCTGCAACACCCCAACTCTAGTTGAACCTCAGAGTTTCATTTCATTTTATTTTCATTTTGTAACTTACAGTCTGGGGTTGAGTGGACCTCAGAGCCAATGGCAAAAACAATCCCAGCACTAACACAGTTGCTACAGGTGAGTGTCACTGTACTGCTGACGTGTATCAACAATGACAACACAGTGTGAGTGATGACATGCGTCATGCAGTGCATACAGCATCATCAAGCTATCTGACAGTATAAATGGCAAGGCCAAGTGGCACCCAGTCAATCATTACTGGACTGACATAAATGATTGTCACAATGTCAGCATGCCGGGCATGTCATGCCTTGGCATGCTTCTGCTGCGGCGCACTGAAGCATCACTGATGGTCCATCCAAATTCCAATCAAGCAAGGTTTCGTTCATTCATTTTGTTTGTCCGTTCATTCATTGGTTCATCCACCCGCCTGCCAGCTTGTCTGTGCATATGTGCATTCATCCATTCATGTGTTCCTTCGTGTTCAGCCCTCCATCTATACAACCACTAATTCATGCGCTCACTCATTTGTTTGTGCAACCATTCATCTATGTAATTATCCACTGCTTCATTATGTAGGTGCTCCAGCACTCAGTTGCTTGACGATCACACGGTGTGCCTGATTGTGGTTACGAGCGAGATAGTTACGAGCGAGATAGATTGTTGTATTGTCCATGTACTTGTGGCAAAGATTGTTTCCAGAGTCGCAAAGCCACCAAAACAACATCATCACAACTGAAAAGACTGCAACTGCAGACAAGACAAGCAGTCCATTTTGGCAGCTCATCATGCTTACCTTCAAGAATGCGCTCCAGGTTGCCAACAACAGCGTTCCAAACATACATAATATGCTCATTCTTGGCGTTTGAGGCGCCAATAATATGCTCGTCATCATTACTAAACGCCACTCCACGCCACTGCCACCTCTCCACCTCATTTCGAAACTCCCTGAGCAGCTTCAGGCTGGCATCCTCGTGCACCAGAGACCCCTGCTTCATTACCTGCAGATGATCCAAATCAGTGACAGCATCAGATGCAAATGATCCAAAATCAGTGATAATATCAGATGCATACTATCCAAAATCAGTGACAGCATGAGATGCACCAGCAGCTGCCTCTTGCTGCTTCTGAGTAAGGATCAAGACATGCAGGTATTTCCAGCATGGTCATAAGCAACAGCGTCAGCAATGGTAGCAGCAGCAGAGTTCAAAACATTCACAGCAGCAAGCCATGGGCAGCATTTCCACCTCTGACGTCCAGCAACTCAGACAGGCCAACATCTGGTAGTACAAATTCTTTCAATGCAGTGTCATGTCAGTTCTGCTGTATTCTGGAGAAACATGAACCACATTAGCCCTCTAGCTGTTTTCTAGACGAGTGACTTGCGGCGCCTCTGTGGTGTGACGTTTTTTGTGCGGCCATGTGCCAAATTCCTTCTCTGTGGCGTCTCAGCTGCAAAGGGCTGGGTGGCTAGGTCATTTCTTCAAGATGCCTGATTATAGACTGTCTACAAAGCTTGTTTTTGCTGAAGTTAAGGGGCTTTGCCCACCTGGTCGCCCTAAGTGTAGGTACAATGATGCTGCATTACATGACTGTCTTAACTGCCACAACACTAGGCTGTACAGGACATGCTGCTCTGAAGAAACAACTTGCCCCGCACGTACCTAACTCATCATGAGCCAGACAGCGTTTAGACTATTATCATGGTCATCATCATAGCAAGCCATGAGCAGAAACAAGCACAGGGACAGCTGCGAGGATGACTCACCTTGGCAGACGCCAGCCGGGTCTTGAGGTCTGCTGCAGTGTAGCTGCGCCTGCGCTTGCCAGGCTGGCAAGTCTCATACAGCCTCACCACTCTGTCATAGCAGTTCACCAGCAGACGGGTGCCACGCCTGTTCAGGATCATGCTCACAATGCGGGAACCTCCTGGCACCTGCACGAGCACAAGTACTGTAACAACACATGATGTGTCTGAAGCAAAGCTGCTGTGGAAGGAATGATGCTGGATGTTGAGTGAAACACACATGCAAGGGCAAGCAGGGCAAAGCAGGAATGGACAAAAGAGGTGGGTTCAGGTGAGATGAGAACTGTTCCTCCATTGCTTAACAACAACTACCATTTGGACAGGTTGCATGCAACCTGCCTAGCATGTTACTTCATGTTGCTGCAAATGAAGAGCCAGCTGTCTGTTTTGCGTCTGCACTGACATTCTATGCATGCCTGCTCAGCTGAGCTTGCTACGTACAGCACACACAAGAATCTGAGGAAGCTGCCATTGCACACAGCAGCCAAGCTATCAAGTCCAGCTGCATGTCGCCTGCTGAATATGCCGCATTCCTGGAATGTGATGCCGTTGAGTGTACAGATGCACATCTTGACAACATCAAGAAACTTGAGGGAGACAGAATCCAGCACTGTGATGGTTCCATCGATGGTCACGTCAAGTAATGTAGATGCAAACCTTGACAACATCAAGAAACTTGAGGGAGACAGAATGCAGCACTGTGATGGTTCCATGAATGTCATGTCAAGGGTTGTAGATGCAAGCCTTGACAACATCAAGAAACTTGAGGGAGACAGCATCCATCCATGAATGTCATGTCAAGTGTTGTAGATGCAAACCTTGACAACATCAAGAAACTTGAGGGAGACAGCATCCAGGACTGTGATGGTTCCTTTGGACTGTCCCATGTAGATGAGGTCTCCAGCCTTGTCATACAGGGCGATTGCCGTCATCATGCTGTGATTGGCTGCTGGCTTGCTGTTCTTGCCCTCCCCCTCTGCAGGCACGAGCTAGCTGTCACAGTCATGCAGCAGCAGGGTCATGGGCAAGTCTGCATGTACAATGCCTGCTGAAGCGCATTCTGTGTGTGGATTGCGTTTGAGTGTCACTTCGGTGTCATCTCTCCTCTGTGTGTGGAAGAAGACTTGGCCAAACATGCTCTGCAGGTCAACGAAGTATGCTGGTATGTGCTGAGACATGCTGGTGTGTGCTTGGACATCCTGATATGTGCTCAGGCATGCTGGTACATGTTCAGACATGCCCAATATTGCGATTCCTGCTGTCTGCAGTAGCAGTCCTTGCATGTGTGTGTGCTGATGGTTGCATTTGGCAGCAGCACGCCGCGGAAGCAGGTGCTAGACATCTACAGCATGACTGCTTTGCTGTGACAGGTGATGACAGGTCCAATGTGCTCTGCTGAAGTTGCAGAGCACATTGGACGGAAGCGCTGCATGCAGCTGCTTTTGTCACTGCTGCTGGCTGTTGGTTGCATGTTCACTGAGGAAAGAAAAGTGCGTCTGTGTGTGCGTGTCTCACCCATGACCACAGCTGGCAAAGGCTTGACAGTGTCTGTTGCAAAGTCTGCCACAACAGGAGGGCCGACAGCAAAGCTGGCAATGCATTTGCTGGGTTCTGGGTGCAAGCTGACATGCACCACGGCTCCATCCAGTTTCATTGAGTGTTCCTTCAAGACATCATCAAAACATTTTGCACATGTGGTTGATTGGTACATAGACTTGCAGACTTGGAGCGTGCAAAGACACTGCAAAGCCACACAATCAAGAAGGATGCGGATAAGCTGCAGGTGCTCAGTTAGCATAATCCTGAGCATGACAGGTGTTAAAATTATGGCTTGCAGAGATTGTTTTGCATGGCAGGGAGTTACGTGCAATATGAGCACTATGTCTCTTGCTGCTGCCATCAGGTTATTATACCTGTATGTTTTGCTGCAGGTCCCAAAGGCAAATGGATTTGTCTAGTGATCCTGACAGAAGCATGCGCCCATCCTTTGACCAGGCAACTGAAGTGACCGGCATGCTGCAGCACAGATGCATGGTCAGCTGCTGTTGATGTGTGTATCAGAAGACTCCAGGCGAAGCTGAAGAGTTTGTGTCTCTGCATAGCACACCTGTGAGGTGTGCAGCGCTGGGCAACCCCTCTGGTCTCAATATCCCAGATGACCACTTGCCCATCAGCACAGCCAGCTGCATTAGATGGGCCAGATCAAGCAATGCTCGCTTATGCAACGGGCCAGAAGACCAGGTCTGACATGAGCATTCACCGTACCAGCAAGCAGTGTCCCTCTGCGGTTGAATGCAATGCACTGGGCAACGCCATCATCTAGGAACTCCTCAATGGTTTCAGGCAGCTCGACGCTTTGGAATGGATCTGCAAAAATGCCGTTGGAGGGTCGTAAGCCAGCTGTAAAGCTTATGCACCGAGCCTATGCACGATGCTGCAGTCAATAGTGTGCTCTGTGCTTGCACAACGTAGCGGTGGCACACGGCCGTCAGACACAGCAACGGACCTAGGAGTATCCGATTCATAATGCACAGCTTGCTGACGCCAGTTCCTTCTTAGCACGGGTGCTGAAGCAGTTGCTCACGATTTCTTCCCAGATCAGGTCTGCCGATCTTCGCTAACACGTCACCGAGATACGTCAAATTTCAGAGCAGATACTACACAGTGCTGCCGTGCCAAGACTACTTGGCGCCGTCCATAGCATTTGCGCCGAGAGGATGCAACTGTGAAACGCTCGATGAGCACAGTTGGCTTTGAAATTCATGGAAGCATAGTTGCATGCATCTGCGTAGCAATGCTCTACCAGTTTGCAGGAGCGGAGTGATTACCGAGGACGACATTTTATGAGACAAATTGTTTGCTTGCATGCATGCATTCTCTGATCTGTGCTGTCATGTTGGTATTGAACAGATAAACGCTCAACTAGAGGCGGCCTAGGCACTTGCAAAAAAAACTCGTTATGCAAGTGGGTGAGATGCACACAAGAGACTTTTGTCTGCCATCTCTGATCAGGCTGACTGTCACGTGTGTCTCATGGCCACAACCTCAGGCTGCAGACCACAATGCTGGTTCACGAGTCAAGGTGATTATTGCTGGACGTCTGTGGACCAGGGCGTTGAGCTTCGCCTGGCAGCGCGCTGTCATCAATTATCAGTTTGATGCATTAATAAAGACGCCCACCAACAGCATCACTCTGCTGATATAGGTATAATGAACTTCGGCTCTCCTTTGGATTCTGTTGCCTGCTGCTTGATGCTCGTGGCCGGCAGACCTTTCAGCCAGCGAGGTTTTTCCAGCTTTCAGCTACAGCTCAGCCAGACGCGACCTGTAAAGACATTTTGCACGGAAACTGACTCACAATGCATTGCATACTCAGGCGTGGTCCCCGAGCCCCTGCTCACACACGATCCCTCGCGCTTCAGAGTTTATTTTACACCAACAGCATGATACCCTCACACAGGGCCGCATATTGGGGCTGTTCCGATTCTGCCCCAAGGATGCCAGTGATCAGTCGCTGACAGTAGCAAATGCGCACCGTCACGAGAGACAGCGCAAGCGGCAGCAAAGCCGATCGTTGCTGTGAGTCACTGAACGCTAGCGTATGTGTGCTTGAGACTGCAGATCTTTGGCAACTTGAAGCGTGTCTTTCACGTCCACATCCACAGGCCAAGGCCTTAGCGTTTCTCAATGGCCAGTGGATTTGGGATCAGTGGGGGAACAGGCAGGTAAGAACCACATTTTGGTACGAGTGATGCGTATGTGATCAACTGTGCAACTGACATGTGACACCTGCTTGCATACTTGCAGGTGTTACCCCATCTGGATGGACTTTTCTGAGGTAGGCTCAAAAATGCGCATGTGAACACGCTAGATGTAAATGAAGAATGCTGAACGAAATCAAAATTTGTGGTTGCAGTGCATGAGCACAACTGATGCCCCCTACAAATGCAGAGAGCTGCGTGATGACTATCTTGAATGCCTGCACCACCGAAAGGAGGCAAGCTAGCAGTTGTAGCTGGCACGCAATGCACCCATGTCATTTCAAACTGCTTCTGCTAACACTTTGTTGGTGTGATGCAGTTTACCAGACTGAATGCCATATACAGAGAAGAACAAAAACAGAAAAAGAATGGTGGCCCTACACATGATGCGCATGACAGTCACTGACTAAGGGTTTGACAGATGTGCTGTTAGACATTCATGAATCGCAGCCATAGCAGTCTCTTGCAGCAGAAGCGTAGTGCAGGCTGGCGCTCTGCCTGTGCCATCTGGTCAGTCATGCCATGACACACATGCAGCCTTTTTGCCTTGCTTGTGCTGCAACAGGGTTGCAGCATTGTGCCAGAAACTGGTAGCTCAGGCTAATGTTTAGACACAACTGCTGCTCAGACATTTCAATTACGCACAACTGATATGCAGGCATTCATATGTTGTTGCAATTGCCTAACATCTGAGCAATACCATGCAGCTGTCAGTTACTCATACAGTGAATGTATAGTCTTGGGTGACACTGTCTCACAGAAGGCCATATGCACGTGAGGTTGATACAGCTACTCAACACTGTATTGTAACAGTACATTTAGTCATGAGCTACAGTATTGAAAAGAAGCCCACGTGCCGGTGACATTGCACACCAGCTCTGTGTGCCAATTTACAAACACATATGCAGCTGACATGCACACATTGCCAATGCAGTGAATCTGTGGAATGTCAAGTACTTCAAGTCAAGTACTAGTCATCTTGCACGATGTACGAGTTCAAGCTGCATAACAGCCTATAATATACAAGTTCTTTGCAGCAAGCCCCCTGATTGCATTGCTTGCTGCAGCAAAATGTCAGTCGTACATAAACATCAAGTTGTTGTTGGGCAAGCTGTACCATGTCAAGCCAGATACTCAACTTTGCGCTGTGTTTTGCTGCAAGTGCAGACGGGGTATCAGGACGAACGAGTGTCACATCACTATGTTACTTCCTGCATCAACATCCTGATGTTTGGCACATCCTTCGTGATGGCATACGCCACCAACGATCATTGATAGTCAGGCAAATATGTATATTTGCATCAGAAGGCACCATAGTTCGCTGACCCTGAGCCCTCAGCAGGTGTACGAGACACAAAGAGAAGAAGACCAGCTGCCAGGATCAGTGTGACCTGAAAAAGGCCGGCCACCCCAGGCCACATCACATCTATTGCGTCATTGAGCGCATAGCTTTTCAGTAGTACAGCTACAGATCCCATGATGGATCCAAATGACACAAGATACGCCAGAAACAGCCATGACCGTGACCGACAATAAACTCCCTCATCAAAGGAATCATACTCTTCCAAGTCCTCCCTATGAGAGCATGCTGTCAGAATGACATGCTGTACATCATGATGGCATCCTGCTTCTGCGGCAGCACATGCTCTATACAAGACTTACCTTCGTAAGCAATTGGTCATGATGAGGGCCAAGGTGGCGCAAAACCCAGGAAGGTACTGCATGCCATGCTTAGTTGTTGAGTTGCCTTCAGGCAGAAGGTAGCCGGAGCGCAAGCTAAAAGTTATTATTCACCACTGAAATTGCAAACTTTTACATGGTCGGCAGCCAATCGAGCAGCAAATGGCAAACAGCACCTGCACAAAAGGAATCTTGACGCTGCTGGCCGCACAAGCATCCACCCAGAACCACCAGCCTGCCCCAAATAGGGCTCCTGAAACACCTGGTCCATATGCCTTGGCCTAAGTCAGCAAGCAGCGGGATGAGAGCACACACAGCAGCAGCAAGAGATTGCCTCAAGCTGTGAACCAGCATGAGCTGAGTGAGTCTTCCGCAACGGAACTCCTGCAATTTTGCAAGCATCGTCACTTCGAAGGGCGCACCTTTTCTTCCCAGAACTGTATGACCTGCGGTGCGATCAGATGATTCATTACTGTGTCTACAACAGACACATTGAAAGCCTGCGGCACCGCCGGCGTCGCAAGCAAGTTAGTTTTGCAGTTAGTTTTTCTCTGCGAAACGCTTGCAGAGAGTGCAGAGACGAGCGAAGAGAAAGTTCAAAAGTTGTCTAGCTCAAAGTTGTGCAGCTCAAAAGTTGTGTCATGTCACTGACGTTAGCCATACAGAGAAGCGGCACCGACCGTCATGGCATGCCGTGCCCATCAGGCGGCACAAGCGGTCAATGACTTCTTCGGCGCGCTCGGTGAGACGCCTGAAGAAACCTTAGCGACTTACCTGATCAGCACGCTTGAGGATAGTGCACCAGACGCAGTGGACTTGTTGGAGCTGCAAGACATCGTCGCAGGGTTCTGCCCATCATTTGATGCAGTCCCGGATGCTCAGAAGCTTGCTTTGCTGTCTACTCTTGTCCAAAAGGTTAGGCCAGTATGTTGGCAAGCTTGCATATTGTAAGCGGACCTTGCTGACAGGCTGCAATTTCACATGATCGTGCTCAGGCCACCGTCGAGGGCTTTCCAAGAGAAGGCTGGAGACAACAGCAGGCACACAGAGTGGAGGCAACCATGCTTGAAGCTCCTGCTGCCCTGCACAACTTGCAGTATGTCATTACTGCTATTACTTGTGAACAGCAGTACAGTGTCACTGACTTGGTCTGGGAGGGTGATTCCCCCAAATAAATGCATTTGCAGGCAAAGCACAGAAACAGCAGAGTGGCAGCAAGCTGGCCCGCTTATAGACTTGTACCCTGGCAACAGTCCAGCATATCTGAACCATGTGCTCCATGATGTCTGCCACAATCAACTTGAGGTAGCACACATGCAGACTTGCAGATGCGTTGCCTTTTCACTGACAGCACCAGCAATGCAGCATCTCGGCCGTGTCTTGATATGCAACCTTCTGACTGTACGTTTGCCTGCACAACAGTTGGTAGGACGAGCTAATAGAGTCCAGCAGCAGCCCAGAATTTGCAGTGCAGGACGCTGCTCACTGGCTGATGGATCAAGAGGATCTTGCACAGTCTGAAGCAAGCTGGCATGCTTGCCAAGAACAGAAGCAGCGGGACGCTGCAGAAGCTGCCAGGAAAGAGAAAGAACATCGCAAGCAACTGTTAGCCAAATACCATCTGCAAGCTGTGGGAACTTCTGCACCCACAGAGCCCAAGCAAGCCCGGCAGACCCCCAAAAACAAGGTCAGTAAGTGTAGTGTCATTGTTATCTGTTTGTGCTGACCCTCCCTAGCTATGTGCTCTTTATGGCTTAGGTTGATGTGGAATGAGTCAGTGAACATGCCAGAATCATCCCTGTATACAGCAAGTTGAGCTGGATTGCAATAGCATGGAGTGACAATCTCGACCTGCAGGTTGGTCTTAAGCCTTCTTGCCTCTGAAGATTTATGTCCTGCAGAACCAAGTGCGGTACAGAGAGGGTCAGGTGGTCACTGCTAAAGGTGAGAAGTACGTTACTGAAAAAATTGGACAGGAATGGGATGGTGGCAGCAAGGGCAAAGTCGTCACCAAGGGCAAAAGGGGCAAAGGCATTGTGTAGTTATTAACACAGAGCTGCAAACTCTTTTCTGGACACGTCAGCAATGCGCCTTCTGCCTCAGCTCTGCAGCAATCGTGCAGTCAGAGCGATCTTACTGTGAGTCAGATACATGCTGGCGTGATTGACAACTGTCTGTAGATCGGTTTGATTTTGAGCAGTCTTGTGAAAATCTTGGCATAATGACATCACAGCATATGTAGATGCCGTGTTTAAGTGCATACACTCACCTCTTCTCTGAACCTAAGGCAAATTTTGTACCCTAGTCTACGGATAGGATACCCTGATAGGAATTCGAACTAGAGTCCAACAAGGCAAGAAAACAGCGTACTAGTTGACCTTGCTGCCTCGTCGCTGCTCGCAATTCGTGATGTCCGGCCCTAGAACTGCGATGATTGCTCAGCACACATGTTGTCAGTTGCCCAGGCGGCCTTTGACAAACGGGCTGCGTTTGCGAAGTGCTTTCGCTGGCAAGCTTGTTTTTGGTCAACTCCCTAAACAACGGTCCTCGAAAGGTCAGCACACCTTCTGCTCGTGCTGAATTTTCTTCTGTGAAGGCTTTACTGTTGTCAGGCTTGCTGTTGTGGTCAGTTTGTCCACTCTTCTGCGGTGATATGTACATGCTGGAACCTGTCAGTTCGGAGGCAGTCTTCAGCCATATGGCCTTCTGACTACTCATGTGAGATCTTTTTTGTGCAAGCAAAGGAGTGAGTGCTTTATGCCAGATGAAGTTCAAATGTTGCAGGAAGAGCCGTCCGCACAGAGTGTGCACAGAAAGAAAAGGGTGTCAAAGGCAAAGCAGTTGAGAGCAAGAATTTCGTGAAGGGCAGTGTGGCCCAGATCCTTGGCATAAGAGGTGGTGACAAGGAAACCAACATCTGGAAAATCAGACTTCAGCTCACCAAGCCTGTGACGTGGATACCCCTCATCTGGGGTAAGACCTTCTCAAGCTTCTGCCAACTGCACTTCTCATCATACTATATCATGTATCATACATCATATATTGTTTAACATACTATGTCCTGCCCACATTTGCTTTGTTTCATTGTCTGATTTATTTGAAGGCCAATACATGCCCTTTGTGATTAGGTGTACTGTGTGGAGCAGCTGCATCTGGGCATTTCCAGTGGACACCTACAGATGTGGCTAAGTCCCTGACCTGTATGCTGATGTCCGGTCCCCTCCTCACTGGCTACACACAGACTATCAATGACTACTATGACAAGGAGATTGATGCCATCAATGAACCCAATAGGCCTATTCCATCAGGTACTCAACAACTCAATATAACATTCCCTGACAATACCTTTTGATGTGCTTTTTGAGTCCAGACATGGAGTTACCAATGTCCGGCAAGGCAGTAGCATACCCAACGGGGCATGTCGCTTCAGTGTGTGCTGCACAGTCTGCCTGATGAGCAGCTGAAACAGCACTGAACTGTCTGGCTTTTGCATCACGTGTATGCAAAGCTGCGCCTGAGTAGCATGTGCAACAACTTGCACTGCACAATGCGTGCTGTCAGGGACAGGATGGCAGAGTTGCGCAGGCCCACTCTGCCCTATTAGCAGTGTTACCAGTCTGCAGGCTTGCAACCGCTTTGCGCTTGTGATGTGTCTGGATCACAACCTTCATTGGTAGCACAACTGCTGTGATGCTTTCACAGCATTTGCACTTCAGATGATTGGAGTGCTTCTTGTCCTGGCATGCATTGAGCTGAGTGAGCATGCTCCTGCCATGCAGGCGCAATCTCAGAGCCACAGGTGGTAGCCCAGTTCCTCACTTTGTTGGCTGGAGGCTTGGGGGTGTCCTACACCCTGGACAGATGGGCGGGTCATGAGTTCCCCACCCTGCTCTGCCTGGCAACCTTTGGCTCTTTCATTTCATATATCTACTCGGCACCTCCCTTGAAGCTGAAGCAGAGCGGATGGATCGGCAACTATGCTCTGGGCTCATCCTACATTGCTCTGCCATGGTGGGCTGGCCAGGTGGGTACTCTGATGTGTGTGTGTGTGTGTGTGTGTGTGTGTGTGTGTGTGTGTGTGTGTGTGTAGCGACGACCTATAATCCTCACAACGTGTGAGGGCCCATAACCTGTGGCGTGCAATGTTGCAGTGGCACATCTCGCTGTGTATATCTTACCAGAAGCTGCATTCACTGCTGCATGCCATATCACATCAGTGAACAGATCAAGCAACAGTACACCGCACCAGCTTCCTTTGCTGTCTTGCGCAGGCTCAAACTTGTTGCATGCAATGCGAGCAGCCAAATGATGGAAGCAGCAGATTTGCGCATGTTGCTCTGCTATGCAATTTGTTCTGTATGGAGTTGCTTTCTTGTATGGCATAGCATATTGGACAGATGCGACGGTCAGAGCGTGGCAACACAGTGCTCTGTGATGGACATTAACACATGTTTTTGGTAGAGCAGCATTGCAGCTTGTATGTCTTGCTGAGGGTGCATATCAGGAGTTGCACATGCTCTTGTGCACCATTGCAAGTTGACAAACATAAGTTACACGTTTGTGTCTGTCAGACTATGTCTCTGTGACAAAGGTGCTTGCTAGCTGGAGCTTTGCGATGTGTACTCTTCATGATATAGGCGCTCTTTGGACATCTCACGCTGGATGTTATCATCTTGACGGTCCTGTACTCCTTGGCAGGACTGGGCATTGCCATCGTCAATGATTTCAAGAGCATTGAGGGCGACAGGTGAGAGTCAGGATAGAATGTGACATGGCAAACATTGCATGTCTTCATTAAGCACTGCTACTGTGTGCTGTACTCAATTGCAGTAGGCTCATAGTGTCTTTGGCGTGTGATGACAGCATTTCAGGGCACCCTTTACAGATGTGGATTTCAGATGCTACTGATTTCCTCCTGCCCTGCGTGCAAGACCTCAATCCTGAGTGCATTCATACTGGACTTGACCATGCAATTCTCTGTTCTGCATGGTGGATCTGATTGTGCAGAACCCTCTGAGAGTACTAGATCTCACCTCACATGTCTACATTGAGATATGCAGCAACCCATCATTGCAGTCCTTCTTGTGCAAAGAAATCTGTCTTGCCCTGAACGTGTTGCCATGAGACAACAATTGCATGGGCAACTTGTTTGAGCTGCAATGCAGCACAAGACCAGTGTTGCTGACCTGCTGGCTGATCCACAGGAAAATGGGTTTGAACAGTCTGCCTGTTGCCTTTGGGCCGGAAGTGGCCAAGTGGATCACAGTCGCCACCATCGACGTCACTCAGATAGCCGTTGCAGCATACCTAGCTGTGGGACGCCATGAGACCACATATGCAGCTGTCCTCACTGCGCTCATCCTACCTCAGGTGAGCCACAGACATCTTGCCTGAAAACTGCCATCTAAAAACTGTCATCATCATCATCATTATCTGTTGTGCTTGTCAGGCAGGGCGAGCAACTCTATTACAAGTGTAGTTGTGGCTGTCTGCTTGCTCAGCATCTTCAGTGCTTTGAGCGCTGTGTGTTTCAATCTGCATCAAAACTCCTGAGCTCTGGCAGCAATGCGCCAGGGCGCAGAGCATGCTGTGACACTTGCTCACGTCGTCACACTTGTCTTTGTGCTGTGTCATGCAAAGTCTCAGCCTGAATAATTTGAGCAGGCTCTGATGCAATGTTGTTATTGTGTCTGGGCGTGAGAGCATCAGGGCTCAGGCTACTGTGTGATGTCTGCAGATCTTCTTCCAGTACAAGTATTTCATCCCTGACCCCATTGAGAATGATGTCAAGTACCAAGCAAGAGCGCAGCCCTTTCTTGTATTTGGTCTGTTGACCACTGGGCTGGCAATTGGTCAGTCCAACGCACTTTGAGATGAGCAGGCTTGCTTACTTACTCAGCTCTGAAGAAAGCTCAGTGGAAATGTCACAATCCAGAATCTAGCAGCAGCAAGACAGATTTGATTGCAACATTGGCCTGCTCGTTTTAATGTCCAGGGAGCTATATTTAGCCTGATTTAGCCCTTCAGCAACATGCATCTCAACGCTACTTTGCTCCACCTGCGTATCATGTGCAATGTCTGAGCACGTATGCTCGTTGCTGCTCTAGGCGACTTGATGGCATGCCAATATGGCATGTCACAATCCTCCTTTCTTGTGTACTGTACTTGCTGTATTGTCTGATCTTTGAGTGTTCACGTGCTGTTATCTCTGCCGATGTGAAAGCTACATCAATGCACTGTACTGTAAGCGTTGCCACGCAATCATAGTTACTAATTCACACAGCGTCAAAGGCCCCATATGAATAAAACAGTCCAGTCCAGATCTGCCGTGCAGCTTTGTTCGAATCCAAAAAGATAAGAGGGCAGCCAAGAGGAGCTATTTGTAGTGAAAAGACGCGAGAGCAGACGACGCTCTAGCTAAACACGCTAAACAGCAAGTCCTGCTCAGAACTCTAGAGGCAACATGCAGCCATGCTGTATCACTCCACAGAAGAGGTCACAAGGACAGCAGGCAAACTGAAAGCCGCAACTAGCTGCTCTGCCATGCACAGCACAATGAACACAACAGATTGCCAGGATGGCTGTCAAATTAATGTGTCAATGCTCAACACATGCCAGGAGGACAACTTCACAAATACAACACCTTGCTCCACAACGTATACAAGCATCACTACAATGAACCAATCTGCCCTACATACATGCCCCAGAGAACAGCTCAAAACAGACTCGACACAGACAAGCAGTCCTACCACTGCACTACAAGCAGCAACCTCAATCGAAGTCACTGATCTTCTTGTTGATCATGATATCATGAGGCTGTTTGAACACTGCCTGCACTCCGTTGGCGGCGTCCTTGGACCGCCTCGAAAGAGTGCTGAAAGTCTTCGACCGCCTGGTCAGATTCTTAGGCCCACTAGACTTACCCGAGCCAGCTGATGCATCAAATCTGTCATTTGTTGGACTCCCAGGATAGAAGCTGCCATCGCTGGAATAGGTCCTTCGTGACAAATGGTCCCTACTGCTTTGAGGGGAGACTGGGGCCCTTCCACGAAGGTTGCCAGTCAGACTGAGCCTTTCAAGCAAGTCTCTAGGGGCAGCCTTGATCAGCATGTTCAGGCGGATAGCTGAGACTTCAGATGGTGTGATGCCAATGACCTTCACATACCCTGCTGCCGACCCATACTTCCGGTTCATGTACTCTATCGTGCTCTGCATTGTCTGCGCTTTGGAAGCCATGACACCGTCACTGGTCAGGTAGCCTGCGGCACACAACATGGGCTGGAATGGGCACAGACTCAGAGAGAAAGAAATGTATATGTGGACAGTAGTGCCAGTACACAGCAGCACTGCCAGACCTAGCAAACCCACTGCACAAACACTGCACCAACATCTTGTGCAAAGCAATGCAACGTGCACATGACAAACTACCATCATCTGACAGCAAGGCAGATCTCGCGTCTGCAGGCATGCACTTCAACAGAGACTCAGCATGAATAACTGGCTCTTGCACGCAGTTTCCAGTGCTGTGTGTGCAGGACTAGAGCACATACTGGCAAGATCAAGCTGGCTCTTGTCTCTAGAGCTCTTCAAGTGGATCTCTGACTGAACATAATCCAGCACCACCGTCTGCAAAAGCACACAACCAGAATGACTTCCCCAGGCGGCAATCCAATGCAAGCATGGACATGCTTTAGTGAGGTAAGCTGGTGTTGGCATGACTACACAGTGTACAAGCAATGTGCGCAAAGCCACAAAACAAGCACGTGCATAAACAGCAGACTGAAGGTGGTGCAGGATGCAGCTTGCAATGCTTGGTTCCAAGCTTGACAACAGGGTATGGCATTGCTGGTGTGAGTGCGCATACAGTGAGTCTGGTGGTACAGTGAGTGCGCATACAGGGAGTCGATACCTCTGGTTCCACACTGCAGAGCAGCATGATGAGCATGACAATGAGGCCGGTCCGGTCCTTGCCGTGTATGCAATGGACCAGCACAGGGTAGTTGTTGTGGTCCACAAAGACTCGCAGGGCCTTTGCAACTTCCTTCTTGCCCTGCACCACCAGGGCAGCTTATCAGGCATCAAGATTGAGCCCACATGGCCAGGAATCGAGCCTGCATGGCCATGTTTTGCGGCCACATGGCCAAAGATTGTGCCCACATGGCCAGGGACTGAGCACACATGGCCAGGGATTGTGCTCACATGGCGGCAGGATGTACCCCTAGCAGGCTGACACGAGGCAGGTCCATTGCTCAGCAACAATTGACATGGGTCCCACTGACCTACAGATGCTGCAGCCATGAGCAGCAGACATGGGTGTGCAGTGGTGAACCACATGGGCTGCACAATCAGCAGCAGCAGCAGCACCATTCCTTACAATATGTGCAGGTGTGGTTTGCAGCTCTGGCAGGCAGGAGGTGTAGCGTTGCAGCTGTCAGCAACACAGCATGTGCCATTGGTGCCATATGTGCTGTCTGTGTGGTGTATGTATGTTGTCCGTGTGCATAACCCAGCTGGGCAGTAGCGACTTGACATGTCAGCCAGATGATAGACAGACCGGACTTGCACATGGAGGAGGGGTAGGGCGGGGCAGTGCTGAGCTTACATAGTCCAGGAGCAACCTATAGAGCTTGTCATAGCCCAGCTTGTGAGCGTCAGCAACAGCCGGCGCCATGACTTGCTCAGGAGACTTGCCACACAGGGGGGCAAAGATGGTTTTCAGCTTGGTCTTCTTTGGCATGCCGTAGAAGATGTGCATCTTCACCTTTGCCGGCACTAGATCAGCTGCAGCAGCAGGAGGTCACATCAGCCTGATGGGCAGTGCTTGTGTTGCAATTTGTATGCGTGGTGCTGATTCTCTTGCTGGCGCACATTCCTGCTGCTCTTCCTCTTAGAATTGCTGTGACTGCTTTAACAGAATGATGTTGGTGCTGAAGCTGCAAACAGTTGTCCAAACCTTGAGAAACCATTCCTATGCATGCTCTAAATGTGGCACAGTTTGACCAGTGTAGCAGCAATAAGCCTGAGGCAGACTGTGTCGGTATTGGTGGCTTGTGCATCTGGTCATCTCAAGCGCAAACTGTCAACACAAGTAGCAAGCATAGCCATGTTGTATGCAAAGCAGCATGTGGCACCCTAAGTCAGATGAGCATCTGTCATAGCCTCTGCGGCTGGCATCCTTGTAGCATGCATTGACCCTACATGGCCACGTCATACAAAATTGCATGTTGCTCCTTTGCTGGACTCTGAAAACCATGATCGGCGTGCCACACAGCGGTGTTGACGCACCGTGAAAAACGGATGACTCATGGTTGTACGCCTCCTCAAACTCGTCTGAGCAGATGTGGCAAGGGACAGGTGGCGCTGATCCTCGTTCCGTCAGGGTCTTTGCCAAGTTTTGAACGGGCTGTTGCAACAAAGCAGACACAGTGTTAGCATTTTGAACATATCAGATACAAGTCCTGGCATAATCAAGACAACTGGGTATTGAGCACCGCAAGATCACGTCCCTGAACACTGCTGAACAGCTGCACAGAAAATGGGTTACAATCAGCATGCAGCGCCATATCTGCTGAGCAAGTTGTACAAGAACCTGTCCAAGGGTGTAGGCCAGCTCATGCACGCCATTGTTGAAGTCCTTGGCCTCCTTTTTGCAATCCTTGTGCATAATCCTGAGATCCAATATCGACTGCAGCAGGCATCTTGCTCAGGCCTGTGGCTTGCAAAGGGCATCTAGCTAAATGCAATGTACTTGACTCACCCTGATGCCCAGTCTGTCAATCTCTGCTGCACTGCAAGAACAAACATAGACCAAGGTCAGTGCATGCGGCTGAAGCACTCACGCAGCTATCTGCCTGGAAGAGAACATCATTGGAATCGAGTGTACCTCATGACTTGACTGCTCCTGAACATCCTGCCTTGCCTGAGAATGCGAGATATGGCCCCACAGTCTCGCAAGTTGACAGTCACAGCAGCAGCAGTTCGCAAGTTCTTGGCCGACTTGACATGATGGAGGTTTCGTGCGCTGTGTCCGCTTGGCTGAACGGCAGCAACAGCTGTATGGTGTTCAAGGGCATGATCTTTGGGCACATGCCCGTCGTCAAGTGCCACTTCGTTGTCTCGATATGCTTGGCTTGCTCGTGCGACTGCGCGGTCCATACCAGTGCGTCTCACTGTTGCCGAAAACTTTCGAGGCTTGATCACAACATGATAAAGCTGGTTTGGGCTCCGCGCCAGTAAGGCAATTGCGGTCGGTTTCGGAATGAGGTGAATCAGCAATATGCCTGGTCGATTGCTCCTTTGTCATGGCAGATCATGACTGTTCATGCCACGTGGGGTTTAGGCTACCGATGAGTAATTGCGCTGGCCAGATTTTGACAAGTGAATGAAGCTGGGGAGGCTGCATTTGACTTGGCGAAGCAGTTTGTCTTTGCTATTCAGCGGGACATTACGTCAGACGAAATTGAAAGTCTGCTGTGATTTGGCAGTCCTAGCAGGCTTTTGCCATCATAATGAGCAGCGAGGATGAGGATGTTGTGTTGGAAAAACACAGAGGAAAAGTTGCTACAGGCTTAGCTCGCCCTGCAACAGCTAGGCGACAAAGCAAGGAATCACAGTCCAGTAAGCTGTCACAAGTCGTCAGCAGTAGACAAAGTAGAGACGTCCAGCCATCTAGGAAGTCAGCAACAGCAGCTGCTGCTCCTCCCGAGGACGACAGCGACGATGATGCACACATGTTGCAGAAGCATCAGAACAAGTTGCTTACTCAAGCCAAGGTGGGGCGACCGTCGTCAGACTCAACAGCCCAGCCAGTCACTCTCGCTTCACTCACTGTTCAAGCATCTTTGGCACAGGTCTCTATCAAGTCGGTGGCAGCTGAGAAGCTGAAGACCAGACCTGGATTGTTGCAACCTGGCCAGAAAGCTCTTGAGAGGTCTGCATCCACTGCCTCAGCAGGTAGGCAGCGCCCGCCTGTTCAAGCAGCTGACAGCGACAGCGATCCTGAGCCAACAAGCAGAAGCCTCCTCAGCATGAGACCAGGCAACAGAAGCCAAGCAGGCAGAACACAGCCTGCAACCGCTGCCCAAAACAAGCCATTTGCAGCTGCATCCAGTGACAGTGACGATGAGCTGGTGTATGCACAGCGCCCAAAGCAGTCACAGCCTGTCACCGCCAAGCAAGCTGCTCAATCTGGCAGCAAGCCTGCCAGCAAAGCCGCAGTCAGACCATACAGCAGCAGAGCAACAGCCTTGTCCTCTGGAAAGCCTAGTAGCACTGCTGACAGGAGGGCAAGTAGAGACAGCACTGCCAGCACAGCTGAGCCAAGATCTGGCCTCATCACACAGGCCAGCCTGCAGCAGGCAAGCACAACAAGCAGTAGTGCGCTGATGAAGAGGCAGAAGGGCATGGCTCAGGTGCATGCAGGGCCTGCTAAGGCAGCAGACGCTTCTGATGCTGACAGCGATGAGGAGCACTGGAAGAATCTGTCAGCCAAAGCTGCCAAACCAAAGCTGCAGCAGCTTCAGGTGAGAGAGCCCCAGGACTGTTTCTATGCAGCAGCCTGACACGATTTGTCAATGTTCAGCCGGTGTTGGTGCATACACTATCACTCTGGCGGTGCACAGGCTGTCACATGTTTTGAACACATCATCAGTGGCCACCTTGAGAGCGGATTCTTGCAATGAGGCCATCACATCATGAACCTGTAGCTGCTTGCCAGATGCCTGCAACTGCACATCTGAACGGCAAGTCTTGTGTGCAGGTCTACTTGGCCCCAACCCCACCTAGAGGCTGTCTTAAGTGCTTTCTCAAGTGGGTGCTGTATATTACATTCAGTGCTGGCATATGCTGTAGCAACAATGTTGCACAAGCAAGCTCTGATCTGCAGCAAGGGCAGCATGCATCAATAGCATGGGACATCATTCCATTACCCTCATGCTTGAGTGTCAAATGCAGACAGTGAAAGCTGTGAAGGCCATCCAGGCAGAGACAAGTGAGGACTTCAGCAGCGCAGATGAATGGCAGACAGCCAAAGCTGGGCTCAGACGGTCAGCAAGCTCATCTACCTGACTTGGACTGCACATCAGCTTTTGCAGCATGCTTGATTGAGTTCCCTGTTTTATTGAAGGGGCCTTGGTGTGTCCATCATCTGCATTGTGCTGCACAGCAATGGTCTTACAGGTTGCTGCACAACAGCTGTCATGGTCAGACAAACAAAACCATATGCATCACAAAGGAGCTGTAACTTTCAAGCCACAGCCTGACAAAACATCCGTGAAGTTGCTGTAATCAGACGTGGTTCTTTGCCCAAGTGCATACCTGTAACTCAGGCCTTGCAGCACACCCGCACCAGCCCTGACACTCTATTCGTGCACTGTAGAGCCAGTGTAGAGCAGGCAACCTCCTCTTTGGCCGCCGCTGTTCGTCCCCCATCACGCCGCACAACAGCAGAAAGGCAGCCTGCCAGCAGAGATTCCCCTGCCATCCCATCGGCGTTGCCTACGAGGCCTCCTGCTGCTCCTATCAAACGCTTGCAGCCCCAGGCCAGGCCAGCGCCCACCTCTGCCCCTGACCGGGCATTCAACCCAGCCCGCCGATCCCGTCTCAATCCACCTGAAAACTCAAGAGCTGAAAGCAATGGAGCCATGACAGGACTGCATGCACCGGCCCCTGCTGGTGTCATAGACAGTGCTGTAGTGACAGGCCACAGGCTTGATGCTATTCCAGAGGGTGCTGAGGAGTCACCTGCAGAAGCAGTACCTCAGCAGGATCTGGACTTGATGCACACTGCAGGGCAAGAGCAGTTCAGCTCAGCCCCTGGGTATGACTCTGAGGCAGCCCTCATGTTTGCAACTGCTGCCACAGCTGGTGATGGTGAGTCAGCAGCAATGCAGCAGCAAGCTGCTGCTGTACCTGCTGCCATACCTTCTTCACCAAGAGCAGCTGCCCATGCGAGCAGCAGGCGGCTACAGGCATCACAAAGCAGCTCCAGCCCCCATCCCAGGGCAGGGGAGCAGCCTGAGAGGGCAGAGCAAGCTGCTCAAAGGGCAGGGCTACTCACTGCAAGGGCACACAGACACACTGAAAGGGCACCTGAAACCAGGCTGCCCCCAGAAGCAGGGCAAGTGCCAGAAGCAACACAGCCCTTGTCTCTGGTGCAGCTAGCAGAAGCCGACATGCCCAAGTCTGATCAGCAGTGGCCGATTTCGAGTCCGACAGGACTATCTCTACAGAAGGGCCAGTCAAGGGGGACTCCCAGTGGCGCAGCCTATCAGGCTGGCTTGCCAGTTGGTAATGGAGCAGGGCCTTCTGGCACTGGGGACCATGACAGACTGGATGGTGGCAGTGCTCCATTGCAGCTGCAGCAGCTGCAAACATCCTTGGTCCAGACGCTGACTTCCACGGTGGAATCTGCCATGGCTCAAATGAGGTCAGCTGCGGCTTCTACTCATGGACTTGCAACAGTCTGCCCTCCATGTACATCTGTGTTGTATGCTACCACAAGCTTGCTGGTCGAACACACACTGCGATGCCAGGCACTGGCACCTCAGGGTATGGAGAAGCAAGAGGAAAAGCTTCACACTGAGTAACTAGCATTGCAACAGCATGTCACCAGCACCCTAACAGCATTGTAATTAGCAATGTTACAGCTTGATACTAGACGATTCGCTTGTGTCTGCAGAGGTGACATGCAGCAGCTGGATGGCAAGTGGAGTCAGTGGTGGCGGCAGAGCAGTGACATGTGTGACAACCTGCAGCACCAGATGAGCTTGCTCTGCTCACAGCAGGAGGTCACCACTCAGCGCATGCAGCAGCTGGGGACCCAGGTACACATGCCCCATTCCCTGCCTCCCCTTTTGTCTGTCTAGTCTTTGCTCTATCTATCCTTTTTCTCCACTTTCAGCATCATCACTTTTGTCCTTGCTCCCCTAGCATGATCAGTCTGTTTCCTACTAGACTCTGCTGTTGATCTTGCTGCTTTGCAGTTTGCGTGGTCCTCAGCATGGCTGACGCTCATGTCGTTGTCAGAGCCAAGCAGACTGGCTTCTTCTGCTTCATACTGTGTCGCACTTATGCTCACAAGGACTTCTACATGCACCTCACAAGCACCTCAAGTGCTTTACAAGGCGCTCAACTTGATCTGGTGTCAAGCATTTCCTGATCTGCTTCTTGCAGGTAGCAGAGCACAAGCAGCCACAGCAGGCAGTACCGCTGGGCATGGGTGGTGAGGGGTCTGACTTGGGTAGGGAGGACCCCAGGGTCAGCAGCGTGCTTGAGAGGCTGAGTCAGCTGGAGGGGCGTGTGGGAACTCAACTGGATCAGCTTCTACAGCTTCAGCAGCAGCAGGTACCAGCCCTCACCAGCTTCATGCAACACGCTGCCTGATGTGTGTCACCTGCAGTCAGGATGCCTGAAGCCTAGCTTGTCCAAGAGACTGGCACTTGCTTCTAGATGTGTCCCATCTAGTACAGCGCTTTGAGTGCTTTGGCTTGAGCTTCAGCATCTGTTTCAAAATCTTGAGCATATGGTGAACACCTGTGGTCGTAGCTTCATCCGTGTATATGACAGCAGGTTGTCAACTGTAACAGGCTGGCTGCTGTCGGTACAATAGTCTTGACATGTATGGCATGCACAACTCAGTTCAGAGGCCATTTGCATTCCATCACATGCTCACCCATGAGCAAGCAGAACTGCACGTGCCTGTGACTATGCCGTCTGGCCAGCACACTCCTCATGTCTCACTCCATGTTGCTTGCATGCTTGATGCTCAGCTATCCACGGCACCTGCATTTTGCAGCTGCTGCTGCATTTGCTAATTTTGCAGATGTGCATCCGGGCTTGCTTGCCACACCTGTCAGGCAACAACTGACAGACTCATGTTGCATACACACACAGTCTGGGGGCTATGTTCAGGACAGGTGGCATGATGCCAATGCCCTCCATGAGCAGCGGCATGACAGCCCCCAAAGAGGCGCGCATGTGGTATGCTTCAGCCTCTGCATAGTGAGTGGTGTCGCAGTACCAGCACTTACCTTCATCATAACATTGCTATTGCAACTCCTGTGGTGCTCTTTTGTCAAATGCCTTGAATATGTATTGCTCAGTGTCTGTTCATTCCCCAGCTGTAGTCTGTTCACTTGTTACGACTGAGTTTGGTCAATTGCTTAACAATAATATCCTGCATGCTGCATCATCGTAGGGGTTATATCCCTTTGTATTAATTAATTTTACTGCCCTCAACACCGTAAATGGTTGTCGGTTTGCATACGTCTGTGAAACTGTGTGTGCATCTCTCATCACTGCAAGGCATATGCCCAGCATTACCGATGTGCTGGTTGATACCATGACTGTGCTGCTGTATGCTCAGTCATTTGACAGTTTTGGGTGCACTCAAACAGCTGGTTGCACTGTCATCATGCAGAGAGGCTTGGATGATTATCGTGCAAGAGATAGGCATGCAGCTCAGTCAGAAGGTCATGGTGTTGGTGCAGCAGCGTCCTCCAGGTACAACCTGCTCTGCAGCCTTAGGCACAACACATCTCACATGTCACATGTTACATATCATGATGTTGCAGCCTCAACACACAATGTTGCCTCAAGACACACTTGTGCTGGTTATGTGCATGAAGCTTGCAACCCCAGAAAGGACAGTGTGACATCTATCCAGCAGGTCCAAGTCTGGCAGCCCTGCAAAAAGGAGCAGGGGTGCTGGGGGTGGGGGTGGGGATGAGCATGCTGATTGGCTGGTCACCCTGGGGGAGCAGCTAGGGGGGCTGCAGGCTCAGATGCAGACCACTGCCTCCACATCCAGCTTGCAAGCTGTGCAGCATGAAAGTACGCCCTGTATGCTACTTGCCTGCAGCTATGTCCTCACCACCAGACAGCAGCACCAAGTGTGTGATTCCACAAAATACCATGAGCTCTGCTGTTGCAACGATTTGATGGACAGAGGCAGGAACAGCTCACACCCACCTAATTCGCCTCCTGCCAGTTTGGAGTTTGGAGTGACTCCTCATGATTCAACAAACATTTCCGCAATGTAGAAACCCATAGTTACTGTCCCCAGGCGTTTCTGAGTGTAGGGATGATTTATCTGAAGTACAACAGCAATAGACATTTCAGGATTGAAAAGAGCTAGGGTTACCCTCCCAAGTGTGACCCCTATGCGTCCATCTCTGTCAAGGCTCGTGAACATGAAGCCTACTATCAACCCAAGGCATATGCCTGTAGTGCCGACCATCGTCAGCTGCGCCAGTCCTGCTCTGCTGCAAAGTCGGCTTTTCATGGACCGCGCGCTGTGTGTTTTGTTACAGCATCATTGTCATGTCATCACATCAAGCTTAGCTCTAGGTCATGGTGTTCACAGTAGTGTTGCCTTGGCTGCAGCTGCAGAGTTGCGCAGTGCATTGGATGCGCGCAGTGCCGAGGCCAGCCTCTACCGCAAGCAGTATGAGAGCCTCTGCCGCAAGCTGGACTGCCTGGAAGAGCAGCACCGGCAAGCCAGCGCTGCAGCACGTGCCAAGGTACTCCCCTCACCTCAAAAAAAAACAAAAGGGAGGAAAAAAGATTACGCCTTTCATCGTCAAGTTGATGAGAAGCCAAGTATCACCCCTGCATCTTACCCTGTGTTCCTGTTGCCTGCCCAAAGCAGGGGTGCAAAGCAGCGGTGCAAAGCAGCGGTGCAAAGTGAATGCATGCCAAAAGCATTGCTGCTGCTGCTGCATCAGCTGGCAGATGTTAGTTGCTGTCTATGCAATGCTGTGGGGAATGCAGCAGGAGAGCAGCATCATTGTCAGGAGCAGTTGCAACAGAGCTGACAATGGTGCTGCTCTGCTGCTGCAGGTGCAGGACTGCTGGTGGAGCCTTGAAGGCCATCCAGGCAGCAAGCACATTGTCAGCACCCCTCATCATGCACGCCCAAGCCCCAGCTGGGCCATTCCCACCATGCACTCACTGTCCACTGTACAGATCTTTGAGCTGCCTGGCACTGCCAGCTGGCGCCCCTAGCCCACCACAAGCAAGCCCGCTGTATGCTTACTCATTTGCTGCGATTTAGGTTCCTGCCCAACATCGTGCAGCTGCTTCCACTCAGCTCCATGCTTGGGAGTTTCAAGTCCTACTGTTGCAGCACAGCCCAGATGGACTTTTTCTGCATGCCTTTGTATAACATCTGCTAGTCGAGTGCATAATGTTACATTCTTGTCGAAATGCCTCACAACAGGCAAAGCCTGAGCAGCTGCTCTGAGTTGCAGGAACAAAGCGAGCAAGCCAGTGCAGCAGCGCTGGACAATCGGCTCACCACTCTGGAAGCTCATGCCAACAGAGCACAACAGGAAGCAGCAGCGGCCAACAGCACAAGCAACAACCTGCAGCAGAGATTTGCGGCAATGGAGTGGCGAGTGGAGCAGACTGCTTCATCCTGTGCTGCCACACTAAGGACCATGACTGCAAAACATGAGAGGCTAGCTGGAACGCTGGCTGTGGTTAAGGAAGCTGCCAACTTTGCTGAGGCAAAGTGCTCGGCTCTTGGTTCTGAGCTGGCAAGGATGCATAGGCAAGCAGCTAGAACTGGTGACACAAAGGAAAACAAGCCATTTACTTCAGCAGTCATGTCAACATCAGCCCGCTCATGAGAGCACATCACGAGCACTTGTAATGAACAACTGATGTCATTACAAGCGTATGCTGGCATGTATGGCATATGCTTGCATTGCATGTTATCAATACGATCTGCATGGCCTTGTAAAGCGCATTTTGTTTAAAAGGTACAGCTTCAACAAACAGACACTGCTGTCATTGTTGCTGGAGCAATCACGTGTGCTTACTATGAGGGTCACACTTGCGTCACATATCTCAGCAGACAGCGGTTTGGCTCATCACAAGCATCGAGAGACAGATTACTAATGAAGCCAGTGCAACAACAGTCCAAAATGCCACAGATTTTTGCGAGTAATGAGCCAGCCCCCAGAAAGCTGCCACAAAGCTCTGAACACAAGACTGCATGCATGGATATGGTGTATCTGCAGAACAGGGCATAAATAACCATATTGCTAGCTACAGAACGACCACCCCTTTCTGACTTCATGGTTTTTGTTTATAGTCTTCAATGTTCGAAAAAACGAACCTCTGCTGTCTAAAGCACTGCTATACAAGGCACCACTGTGTCTCACAACTGGACTCTTTCACAGTCAAGACCTTTAGTCTAGGCCAAACAAGCAAGCTCGACCTGAACAAGAGGCGCTGCTTGAAAGCATGTCTGTGGTCACGTCGTGTGGTCTCAAACTGCTTGCAGGCATTGGCAACACCTAGCACTTCAAAAGCAGTTTCAGGAACACATTTCCACGATACACCTAGATCCCACAACAGAGGCCACTCACCCTTGACCAGGTATGCAACAGCCTCTACAGTCAGCTGGTTGTCAAAGAGATGCAACTGCTGCAAATTTGGCCATTGCCCCTGAGCTAGATACATTGCAGCCAATGCGTTCAGGTTTGTGTCATCGAGGGTCAGCCTCTGCAGTGCTGGCAGGTGGCAGCTGCTCAATGACTGGACACCCGACCACCCCAACAGATTCTGGCTCAAGTTCAACTCATGTAGTGACAAGAAGCGCGCCTGACTCAAGCATTTCAATATAGTAACTGCTGCCTCTGGTTTGCAAGCTGCCAAGGTAAGACCATAGAGGAGTGGGCATACAGTGATCAAGGACTGGACTGCCTCTGCATCAAGGCTGCACAAAGACAAGGTAGCAAATTGTATGTTTGATGAGCTCTCATGTGAAAAACATGAGATGGGAAGTGCACTGTCATAGTTGCCATGACAAGTGATGCTTTCTAGACATAGCCATTTGCTGATTTGCAGATGCTTTGAAGGGTGCATATGCACTGATTTTGATTCCAGGTTCATGTACATGCTTCGTGTCTTGGCTTCCCACTTTGTGGCAAAACGGGCCAGCGCACTGCCATGAGCCTTGGTGTCTATGTCTGGAGAGCTCTGGTGGCTGGCGTTGACTATCAGTGCTACATTTTGCTGGCCAGCCGACATCCAAACCGTGGGATCATTTAGAGAGTTTAGAGGTTGTAAGAGCACAATGACTGACCATCCCTTTCAGTCAAATTTGACTTAAAACGGTCGCTGTACAGTGTGTCACCAAGAGCAAATGTGGTGCTGGTGACAACCATCACCAGGCTTGGCCACTTGTCTGCACACAGCAAGGCTGTGTCCTGCTCATTTGTCACTTGGATGACAATGACACTGCTACGGAAGTCTTGGCGGAGCTGTGCACAGGTTGCTGTCAGGGCTTTGACACCCTCTGGAGTCAGCGACTCCAAGAGCCTTGGTGCTTGCTGCACCACGTCGAAAATAGTGACGGCAGGAAAGGTGACCTGTGCACCTCTATGATCTGGCTGTCGTGCCACGTACTGCACATTGAAGTCTTGTATGTTTCCCACCTGCACAGTAGTATGTTACGGTTGCTCTACAGCACTTGAAGCACATTTTAACCAGAATAGCGCGATATAGATTCACATGTTGTTCCTTGAGCAACGACTCTGAGGCACTGAGCTGGCAGTTTTGGTAAAGCTGCGCTGAACAGCATGAGAAAGCTCGAAAGCTTTCAACTCACCGCCTCACTGCGCTGTTCTTCTGCTCTTATCTCAGGATAAGATTCTCAACTGGGTCCTTTTCGAGCCACAGGCTAGTGGATTCCGGAAGATCAAAACTTACAGAACGTCTGCGGGGCCGGCCATTGACCGTGAGGTGAACGAGTTGTGATGTGAGTTACTCGCGATTCCCTTGTCAGACAAGCTTTAGACCATAATTGCATCAGCGGATCTGAAAGTGACTGGCGCTTCAGTATATGTGTTCGACAACTAGCCTAGCCAGCTTTCGGGGTCGGCGGGGTCGGTGGGGCCGGACCCTAGCCTGGGTAAGTGACTTGACCCCACTCTCTACACCTCAAGTTGCATCAAGTTTTGTCTCTCAATAAGATTCGGTCACAATGGCTCAAATTATAGTGCATGTGCATAGGGCATGGCACAACTCTGAAAATGTGCCTCGACAGCACGTAACGCGGAACACATTAGCTGCTGTGAATGCTGAAGGCCTTAGGTCCTAGGGCACACCAGGCAGTGAGACTGGTGCTTCTCCAAGTTGGTGCTTGCAGGCAGTGCTACTGTTTATTCAGGAAACTTTTTTCCCTAGGACTCAGTCCACACATGTTTGAGCGGCTCCCTGTATGACAGATTCGGATGTCCTGTACTGGTCATGTTTTAATTAGCTGGAACTGGTGACATATAAGAACAGAAGCTTAGCTCACTTCAGTGATCATGTCAGCATCTGCACATGCAGATGACATAACTTGTTGACAGTACTGTACTCTGGGCACAAGTGCAATGCTGAGGGACAGATCTGTAGCTGCAGATACACTTTTTTGTGTTGTGGCTTGGTGTCCGGATGTTGCCCTGTTCATTTGTCTCTTAAACAATGTGCCTTTGATTTGATTCATATGCAGAAATGTAGCTTAGAGCAGCAGGTCTGGTTGCAGCATACTAGCAATAGCAGGCCTTGCTGCGGCATGTACAGCTTCATGCCAACCTTGCAACCTGTGATAGAGCACATGCTTGACATTCAGGCTCTGGCTTGGCTCTGCCACGTTGTCGAACAAGTATGCTTTCAGACATCAGCTAAGACATGCTCAAGCCAGATACTGTCACGATGTGCACATCAGTCAGCATGCTGAATGCACCAGCTGATCACTCTCACAAAATCCCACTGCTATGGGCTTAGAGTGCTGCCCAACACCTTCTAGTTTAAGGAAAGAAAGTAGTGCTGCTCCATAGGCCCTGCCCTTGCATGATTTGCTTATGTGCTACTTCCACAGTGTCAAGCATGGACAGGACAGCTTGTCACCACAAATCCGTCACTGTGCGAGGTTGCAAGGTACACTCTGTTGGCCAAACAGCAGCCACAATTTGCACAGTGCGCTGACACGTTTGAGGCCATGTGCAAGTTGGTATACACAGACACACTTGTATTTACACAGTTCTGCCATGGCCAAGTCATCCCGTATACATTGTGTTTGGAGACAAGAAGCTTTGATGTCTACTATCTCAATCAGCTGATCTTGCTGCAGCACTATGGGTTGCTGCTTGACAACGCATGCCAGGACAGTGGTGCTGCTCTGCTATTGCAGGTGCAGGACTGTGAGTGGAGCCTTGCATGCCACCCAGGCAGCAAGCACATTGGCAGCACCCGTCACCATGCACGCCCCAGCCCCAGCTGGGCCATTCCCACCATGCACTCACTGTCCACTGTACAGATCTTTGAGCTGCCCAGCACTGCCAGCTGGCGCCCCTAGCCCACCACAAGCAAGCCCGCTGTACGCTTACTCATCTGCTGCAGTTTAGGTTCCTGCCCAGCATTGCTATTCATGTAGCAGCTGCTTCCACTTAGCTTCACGCTTGGGAGTTTCAGTTCCTGTTAACATTCCTGTCAAACGTTACAACACAGCCCAGATGGACTTTTTCTGCATGCCTTTGTATGACATTTGCTAGTCAAGTGCATGATGTTGCATTCTTGTCGAAATGTCTCACAGCAGGCAAAGCCTGAGGAGCTGCTCTGAGTTGCAGGAACAAAGCGAGCAAGCCAGTGCAGCAGCGCTGGACAATCGGCTGACCACCCTGGAAGCCCATGCCAGTAGAGCACAGCAGGAAGCTGCAGCAGCCAACAGCACGAGCAACAACCTGCAGCAGAGATTTGCAGCAATGGAGTGGCGAGTGGAGCAGACCGCTCCATCTTGTGCTGCCACATTGAGGACCATGACTGCAAAACATGAGAGGCTAGCTGGAACGCTGGCTGTGGTCAAGGAAGCTGCCAACTTTGCTGAGGCAAAGTGCTCGGCCCTTGGTTCTGAGCTGGCAAGGATGCATAGGCAGTCAGCTAGAACTGGTGACACAAAGGAAAACAAGCCATTTTCTTCAGCAACCATCTCGGCATCTGCACGCTCATGAGAGCACATTACGAGGACTTGTAATGCACAGCTGATGTCAAGGCAAGCAATGTTATCATGACAGTCTGCATGAAGCCGTAAAGCACATGTACGGCTAAAACAAAAGTATATCGCTGTCGTTGTTGCTGCAGCATAGTGCTGGAGCAATCACGTGTGCTTGTTACGAGGCCTCACACCAAGTCTTGCGCCACATCCCTCAGCAGACAGCCGATCTGCTCCTCAGAAGCATTGCGACAATTTACAAATGAAGCCAGAGCAAAAACGCCACAGCTTTTTACGAGTAATGAGCCAGCCCCCAGAAACTTGCCACAGGGCTCTAAACACAAGACTTGATGGTATATCTGCAGAACACTGCAAGTCACAGATTGAGCACCCCTTTCCAGCTACATGGTTTTGACTCATAGGAATCAATGTTTGAAGGACCACAATTCTGAGCCTCTGCTGTCTAAAGCATTGCTATACAAATCACTCGTAATATGACATACTATGTCTCAAGCCGATGCAAAACATTAACAGTACAAGTGTGCATGATTTTGTTTATACCAATGGTAAGTTGATGGTCAACTCCTTTAATTTAGGCCAAACAAGGAAGCTCGACCTCAGCAAGAGGCACTGCTTGATACCGTATGTGTATTTGGGTTGTGTGCTCTCAAACTGCTTGCAGGCATTAACAACACCTAGCACTTCAAAAACAGCTTCAGGAACACATGTCCGCAAGAGACCTAACTCTCGCAACAGAGGCCAATCACCATTGATCAGGTATGCAATAGCCTCTGCATTCAGCTGGTTGTCAAAGAGATGTAACTGCTGCAAATTTGGCCAGCACCCGCGAGCTAGGTGCATGGCAGCCAATGCATTCACATTTGTATCAGTAAGCGTCAGCCATTGCAGTGCTGGCAAATGGCAGCTGCTCAATGACTGGACACCCAACCACCCCAGCGAATTCCCGCTCAAGTTCAAATTTTTTAGTGACAAGAAGCGAGCCTGACTCAGGCATGTCAATGCTGCCGCCGCTAGTTTGCAAGCTGCCAAGCTAAGACCATAGAGGTATGGGCATGTAGCGACCAGGGACTGGACTGCCTCTACAGCAAGGCTGCACTGAGACATGGCAACAAATTGTAAATTTGATGAGTTCTCACCCGAGAAACATGAGATGGGTAGTGCATTGCCATACTTGCCATGACAAGTGATGAACTCCAGACATGGCCATTTGCTCGTTTGCAGATGCTTCAAAGGGTCAATACGTATTGAATCTGAGTCCAGATTCATGTACATGCTTCGTGTCTTGGCTTCCCATCTTGTGGCAAAGCGGGCCAAGGCACTGCCATGAGCCTTGATGTCCATGTCTGGAGAGCTCTGATGGCTGGCATTGACTATCAGTGCTACACTTTGCTGGCCAGCTGACTCCCAACTTGTGGGATCATCTGGACGCTGCTCAAGATGTAAGTGCACAATGGTCGGCCATCCCATGTCAAACAAATATGACACAAGACGGTGTCCATACAAATCGTCATCAAGAGCCACTGTGGTGCTGATGGCAACCATCACCAGGTTTGGCCACTTGTATGCACACAGCATGGCTGTGTCCTGATCATTTGTCATTTGGATGGTGGTGACACTGCTACGGAAGCTTTGGCGGAGCTGTGTGCAGGTTGCTGTCAGGACTTTGACACACTCTGGAGTCAGAATCTCCAAGAGCCTTGGTGCTTGCTGTACCACGTCGAAAACAGTGGCTGCAGGAAAGGTGAGCTGTGCACCTTTGTGATCTGGCTGTTCTGCCACCTGCTGTTCATTGAAGTCTTGCATGTTTCCCACCTGCACAGCAGTATGATATGGTTGCTCTACAGCACTTGAAACACAAATAGCGCCATACAGATATTGTTGCTTGAGCATCGACTCTGCAGCATTGAGCTGGCAGTGTTGGTGAAGTTGTGCTGACAGCGTGAGATAGACTGAAAGCTTAAAACTCACCATTTTGCGCCTCCGTGCGGTGTTCTTCTGCTCTTATCTCAAGTTGAGATGCTGAACAGGGTCTTGCAACCCCTTTCGAGCACTGGCCAGTTGAATCTGGAATTTCGAAATGTACAGAACGTGTTCGACCAAGCTGTGAGATGAGTTACTCGCGATTGTGAGATGAGTATGAGTTATATACAGTAAAAGCTCCTTACAACGACCACACTGGTCCGCATCAATTTGGTCGTTGTAGCGAATTGTTGTCAAAGCGATATAACGACATATGACTGTCAAATGTCACTGTATAGAAAGATGGCCATAAGTCAGCAGAAGTTCAGTCAAATTTGATTCTGACACCAGTTTTGGACTGCTGACAATACAAGGCATTCACTTGCACAGCTGGTATGTCCACAAATCAAGCACATGACGTGACTCAATTTGAAGAAAAGAGCGCTGTAATTTTGTGTAGACGGCTTTGGTTGATCCTGGAGACTGTAAGTTCTGATACTTTGGTTGTCAGCGTTTGCAATAGCATTTCATCTTGAGTTGAAAATTGAGATGTGTCAGCCAAGAACACAATCGGGCCTTTCAGCTTGTCCTGTGACAATTTTTGATGCTCAACAGCTAGTTGACAGATGTTTTTGAGGTCAAAATCACTCAGCTACACACCTTTTCGAGACATTGTAGCGTCGATAGGGGCTGCAAGACATGCATGTGCTCTTATGTGACTGATGTGTCGCAGTAGAAGGCACCTAAACGCAGCAGAAACAGCCTACAAGCGTGTTATGCCGCCATTGGCCATCACTATACAGCGACATTTGGCCAATTTGGCTGGTCGTTGTATCGGGCGTCGTTGCTGTTGTAGGGAGGGAATTTGCAGTGTAAACCAACCGTTTTCGAAAGATTGGTCGTTGTAACGCGATTGTCAGTGTAAAGGGCGTCGTTGTAAGGAGCTTTTACTGTATGAGTTACTCGCGATTCCCTTGTAGACAAGGGTTTGACCATAAGTGGGTCGGCGGATCTGAGACTGACCTGGCGCTTTAGTATGTGCTCGACAACCAGCCTATCCAGCTGTCGGTTCGGGGTCAGACCCTAGCCTGGTAAGTGACTTAACCCGACATCAGCCCTACTCTCTACATATATGTTCAAGTTTTGTGTCTCAATAAAACAAGGTCACAATGGCTCAAACAATAGTGCATGGGCAAAGGACGTGGCGCAACTCTGAGAATGTGCACGTGAGCAAGTAGTGCGTGGCATATCAGCTGCTGTGGACGTTGAAGGGTACACCAGGCAGTAGGACACATGTGTCTCCAAGTTGGTGCCGGCAGGCAGTGGTCCTGTTCACTCAGGGAAAAGTGTCTTCCATAGGGCTCAGTCCACACATATTTGAGAAGCTCCCTGTATGACAGACTTTGAGGTCCTGTATTGGCCAAGTTTTGATCACCTGGAACTGCTGACATATAAGAACATAAGCTTAGCCATTTACTTCAGTAATCATGTCAGCATCTGCACATTCAGATGACACAACTTGTTCATAGTACTGTACTCTGGGCACAAGTGCAAATGCTGAGGGACAGATCTCTCGCGGCAGAAATGTGTGTTTGTCTTGTGGCTTGGTGTGGCCCTGTTCATTCCATTCTCCAATGATGTGTCTTTGGACTCGTTTCATATGCCTACATGTACAGCTTAGTGTAGGAGGTCCTGTTTCAGCATACTAGCAAAGCAGGCCTTGCTGCAGCGTAGATCAGACTGGACAAATCCATGCCAACCTTGCAAGCTGTGATAGGGCACATGCGCAACATTCAGGCTCTGGCTTGGCTCTGCCACTTTGTTCAACAACACAACAACACAAGTACGCTTTCAGACATCAGCAAAGACATGCTCAAGCCAGATGCTGTCACGATGTGCATATCAGTCAGCATGCTGAATGCACCAGGGCTTTACTCTCAGAATACCCCAGTGTTGTGGTCTTAGAGTGCTGCCAACACCATCTAGCTAGATGGTGGACAGCTGGATGCTGTCTGATACCTTATGTCCATGACTGAGCAGTGGTAAGACAGCCAGCAAGCTGATGCAGCTGCAAATTTGGAATTGTTGTAAAGCGCACCTCTTGTAGCAGTCCCTCAGGGCCTTGTGCCGAAGGCATGCTCGTTTGCTAAGTCTCAGAAGGAAAGGAAAGTTGTGTGGCCCCATAGGCCCTGCCCTTGCATGACCTACATATGTGCTATTTTACACAACACAGCTTGTCACCATAAATTCAGTCACTGTGCAAGCTTGCAGGGTCCACTTCGTTGCCCAGACAGCAGCTGCAGTTTGCACAGTTTGCTGACAACTTCGTGGCCATCTGCAATTCGAAAAACACAGACACGCTTGTATACACAGTTCGCCATTGCCAAGTCATCCCATATAAATTGGGTTTGGAGACAGGAGGCCTCGATGTCTTTTATCCTCATCAGCTGATCCTGCTGTAGCACAGTCAGTTGCTGTTCCTGCTGACGAGGTCTCACATCAACCAAAGCTTGGGCAGATGCCCTGAAGCGCAGAATTCTTTCAAAACCATATTGCTGTGAAGCAAGCAAGCCTGTGCAGCTGTGCTGAGGCAATGTGCTCGACTGATGAGCATGCTCCTGAGTTGGCAAGGATGCATTGGCAACTAGCAGGTCGAAGACGACATGCCTGTGGAGGTCAGCACTCAAGTCAGCATCTGCACTGCATGAAATACATGAGAAGCAGTTGCAATTGTCATGCACAACTGCTGTTGTGGCAAACAAAACGCTGTGCATTCACGTTACAAGCGCATATGTATGTTGGAAAAGTGCAACTTCATTGAACAGCTGCAGCAGGATGCAGGAGCATTTACAAGTGTCTGCGGAAACAGCAACTGCATTCCCGCCTCTAAAACCATATTGTATAGTGCTGCTTGTCACGGACATTGCAGGACGTCTTGCCAACAACACCCAATACGATAACATTTACAAACTGCTACAGAGTGCCGCTAACAATCCCAAAATTGTACACATAAAAACGGACTCAGAGCACATGTGCAAAATGCAGCCCAGCACAGTCACCCCTACCCCTGGCCAAAACCAAAGCAACACATTCCAGCTATTAGTAAATAATTCTTGCTGCCCGTTCATAGTGTCCAAGGCTTGCAGTGTAAGTTGCTGCTGTACAGGCTGAAGGCACTGGTATCATTGAGCTATGTTACTCTCAGGCAATCAGGCATATTGTATTATACTATACTATAACATAAGATAGTCAAAGCCTTCAGTCTAGGCCAAACAAGAAAGCTAGACCTCAGGAAGAGAATTGACTCATACGATCTGTTGTTGCTGGGCTGTGTGCTCTCAAGCTGCTTGCAAGCGTCAACAACACCTAGTACATCAAAAGCATCTTCAGAAACACATGTCCATGAGAGACCTAGCTCTTGCAACAGAGGCCACGCACCCTTGACCAGGTATGCAACAGCCTCTATATTCAGCTGGTTGTCAAAGAGATGCAACTGCTTCAATTTTGGCCATTGCCCCTGAGCTAGATACATGGCAGCCAATCCGCTCATATTTATGTTGTTAAGAGTCAGCGTTTGCAGTGATGGCAAGTCGCAACTGCTCAATGACTGGACACCTGACCAGCCCAGCAAAGTATTGCTCATGTTCAAACTGTATAGTCTTGAAAAGCGAGCTTGATTCAAGCATGCCAATGCAGGTGTATCTATTTTGCAACACATCAAGCTAAGATCAAAGAGGTGTGGGCATGTAGTGACCAGGGACTGCATTATATCTGCACCAAGGCTGCACAGCATTATTTTAAAAATTTGCAGGTTGGACGAGTGTTCACCCCAAAAACAAGAGACAGGTAGTTCATGGCCATGTTGCCCAAGACACATGACCCTCTCCAGACATGGCCAGTCGCCCATGTGCAGATGCTTGAAGGGGTTCATACATGCTGATTCTGATGTCAGAGACACGAAAATATATCGTGTCTTGGCTACCCACTCTGTGGCCAAGCGTGCCAGGGCAACGCCATAGGCCTTGGTGTCCATATCCTGAGAGCTCTGATGGCTGGCTGTGACTACTAACGCCACACTTTGCTTGAAGCTCCAGTTTGTGGGATCACCTGGAGACTCGTCAACTTGAATGCGTACCATGATTGCCCATTCCCTTTCTGACAAATATGGTGTGAAAAGCTTTCTAGACATATGCCCTTTGTTACTGACTGTGGTACTGATCACAACCATCACCAGGTTTGGCCACTTGTCTGCAAAGAGCATTGCTTGGTCCTGCTCATTTGTCATTCTGATGGTGGTGACACGGTAACGGAAGTCTTGGCGGAGCTGTGTACAGGTTGCTGTCAAGGCTTTGACACACTCTGGAGTCAACAACTCCATCAACCTTGGCGCTTGCTGCACCACCTCCATGATGGAGACTGCAGGAGGAATGGGCTGTGCATTTGAGCACTCTGGCTGTTCTGTCGTTTGCTGTGTGTCAACACCTAGCTTGTTTCCCATCTGCGCAGCCATATGCAACTGCTCACTTGCAGCCATTGGACCAGCAGTATTCAAACAGCGCCATTGAGCAATCATCCACTCTGTGGCGGTGCACTGAGCTGGGGTGTCAGGTGACGCTGTACTCAACAGCACGAGAGAGAGATTCGAGCCTTGACCTCACCAGCTTGCCGTTCGCTGCTACGTACTTCCTGCTTTTGCTTCGAGCGGGCCCTGCAAATCTCCTCGAGCCACTGCAGCGATCAATGCAGTGGCCAGCTGGTCTGTAGATCAAGGACGTTCAGTTCAGAGAGCTTTTGGTAGGCCGGCCATTGAATGTGAGGTGAGCGTGAAAGGACTTGCTGGTCATCTGCTTGTGATTAAGCATGAGACTACAGGATCAGCAGATGCGACTATCTTGGCGCTTTAACATATGCGTTTGCAGGCCAGCTTTCGATGTGGGGTCAGACTGGGGTCAGGATTGGGTTCAAGTAATCTAAAATAGATGTCTAATGCTCTTTATAAATATTTTGTGGCTGCACATCAGAACTTCTTTCCTTGATAGATTGGATCTCAGATACACTTTTCCAAGGATACAGGATCAGAACTTCTTTGCAAAGGAGGAGGGTGGTTCATAGATTCAGCTAATTATTTAGCTTGTACAGATGCGCAGAGAACAAGCCCCAAAGCAAGCGTTGACCTTGTTAATGCTGCTAGTTACTCAACGTTGTTTGACCTGCCCCATGAAGTCCGATGTCTAGTGCATTTCTGCTTATACTTAGTTGAAAACTCGATTCAGTTCCAGTTTCCCACGTACAAATAGCAAGATTAGCTACTAGCTAGGCAGGCAGGCATCAAACTTCACATTGGCATCTGGATGAGTGCTACTGCTTTCAAGAGTGAACTGCCGAAGTGGATGAACTAACCGCCACTGACTACAGCTTGGATGCAAGTTTGACAGCTACAAGACTACTGCATCAGTTCTTTTGAGCTGTTGGTCGTATCAATATGTCATTGACATCCATATGATCAGGGGCTGTAAGGCACCAGACCACTGCATCAGCAATGTCATGAGGCTGCAAACACTTCAGCTGAGAATATCGGCCCTTGGCAGTCTCTTTGTTCCCAAATGATGCCACCTCAAAGAACTCTGTCTCTACCACTCCTGGTGATATGCAAGTCACACGTAAAGGAATCTCCCTCGACCGCGCCTGCAACATTTCAGGTTTGCTTGCGCAACTGCTGCAGGGAAAACTAAAGTTTGCATTACTATAGCAGCAGATATGACCTGTCATGATGGCAGCCATGCTGAGCATGACAGCTATGTATCCTGAGTAACTCAGGCAACTGTGTGACTCGATCTAAGCAGATCAGAGTGAAACCAAGACCACCTTGACAACTTTACCAAATGTGTACAGCGCACCTCTTGTCGTAGTCCCTCTGCCAAAGCCTTCAAGGCATGCTTGGTCGCAGAGTAGAAAGCATCTGAGAAGGACGGTACACGGTGCGCAGCCATTGAAGATATATGGATAATGTGACCCCATTGCCCTCGCCGCTGCATATCCTGTATACCATATGCTGTTTCAGAGTGCTGAGCATGAACAGGACAGCTTATTCACATACGCATTCATTGCCAAAGGCGCAGAGTACATGCTATAGTAAAAGGGAGCCACGAGCATTCCACCGTGGTCTGACTTCTGCAAAGATGTGCACAGACATATGCTTGCACATACACACACGCAGTTCTGTTCTTGCCAAGCCAACCCATGCAAACCTCTGTCTAGAGACAAGGAGCCTCAGTGTCTACTCTTTTGGTCAACGAACCAGCATGCCTTGGTGGAAGGCAGCTGCACTACAGACTAAGTCAGGTCTGAAGCACTGACAAGCATAGCGCTAGAGCAACTTGCATGTTCACAGGAATGCATACCTGCAGGGCTTCTCGTGTGCACATGCATACACCCAAGGTGTTGGTGCTGACCATCTCCACCCACGAGGCGGTATTGCCATCAAACAAGGAAGCATCATTTCGACCCATGCCAGCATTGTTGACCAGGATGTCCACTCCTGCATCCCGCCATCTCTTCACAATGATGCGTGGCAGAGCAATCACTTCAGCTTCCTGCACCACACAATGGCTCTCAGCTGCAGTCCTTGCTAGCTTTGTTGAAGTGCAGGTGCTTGTACGCACGGTGTCCTGAGAATTCCTCAAAATGCCAGTGCTCAGGTGTGCAAGGAAACGCATGTGTATGCCATCTTTATTGCACTGTGCACAAAGATGCAAATGACTCACTACCATGCAGACGTGCTTGGCAACAAACAGTTGGTTCACGCCAACGTCTTTTTTGTGTCTCTACATCTCATGACGCATGCATGTGTCTTATCACCTGATACTGACAGTACCTCTTATGGCTGCCAAATCAAATGAGTTCCTTCACCAACGTGGATGCAGCAACAAAGCTGGGCCACAGCCGTTGCTTCAGCAATCAAGGACAAATGTGCAGCGCTGATCCTATAACCTGATGTTGACAACACCTCTTATGGCTGCCAACAACACATGGGTTTGCTCACAAATATGAATGACAAATGTGCAATGCTGATGTCGGATGCATCAGCTTACCTTGGTGATATCGCAGACTACAGGCAGGAAGTCTGAGATAGGAACGCCTTTTTCCACAAGGGCCTGCTGCAGGGCTTCCAGGCGCTCCCTTCGCCTCGCCACTGCTACCACCTTCACCCCAGCTGTGGCCAGGGCCTCACAGATTGCCCAGCCAATACCAGCACTAGCACCAGTCACCAATGCAACCTTGCCCTGCCACCTGGCATGCAGCCAAACGTTCAGCTGCTGACAGCTGAATGTTGCACAATGCTGTTCACAACAACAGCTTGTGAGCCTGGCATGCAGCCAAACTGTCAGCTGCTGACAGCTGAATGTTGCACAATGCTGTTCACGATAACAGCTTGTGAGCCTGGCATGCAGCCAAATTGTCAGCTGCTGACAGCTGAATGTTGCACAATGCTGTTCATGATGGCAGCTTCTGAACCATGAACCACCAAACTTGCAACAGTGCAAACCATGCTTGCAGAGACTCCTGCACAAGGTGCTTAAGGACAGAAGTGCAACATCAGCGCAAAACAGCAGTCAATGCTGAGACCTTTCAAAGCCTGCAGCTGTGGGTACTGTGGGAACTGGGGGCAGGGTTGTGACTGATGTGGCTGTGGGGCTTGACACTGTCTCTTTGCTGGCAGATTTGTCTGAGGTTGCAACAGGCGCCACTGCTGCAGCTGGAGCCACAATGGGCCCCCCACTTGCTGCTTCAGCCGCTGCTGTCCTCTGCTGGGTTACTGCTGCTCCCTGCAGGTCATGTATACTGCTTGTAGCTTGTCAAAAGCATGACTCATTGCACTTGTCAGTGTATAGGCATGTGATGCCCCTGTTGATGGTGGTGTACATTGTGCTGCATGCTAAGCAGCAATATGCATGTGGACTGGCAATATGGCAAATGGCAATATGCACCAGGTCATGCACATCTTGGGCATGTGGTTGACAATCTGTCAGCAACAGACTCTGCTGCAAGCAATACTGCATTTGCCTGTCACAATCCTTGAGGTTATTACCATTTGAGGAGGTGAGGTTGTAAGTTCTGGCTCTTGCAGTTCTGCAATACCGTTTCCAATCTGTCCTGCCAAAGCACGCCCAGATATGTCATCAAGCTGCTTCCCAGTTGACTCCATGGTGTCATTGGTGATGATGTAATCCCATAGGTCAGCCTCGCTCAAACTGCAGCAGAGTCTCATGTCTGTGACACAGCTGATTTCTGACTGCATTATCGGAATTTGCTGTGCAGAGCATTGCGCTGCATGCAGGCAGATGTGAGTCACCTGTCCATTTCACCCTTGGTTGTGGCTAGTCTGGTCTGTATCTGATCTTCAGATTCTGTGCCGCGTCCTCTGAGTCGTTTCTCTAGTTCCTCAAGGCTGGGTGGCTTCAAGAAAACAAAAATTGCTCTGATCTGGTTGCTCTGTTTCCGAACCTGCCTAGCGCCTTGCACATCTATGTCAAGGATGCAGCATTTGCCACTGGCAGCGACGTTCTGGACAGCCCTTATGGAGGTTCCATACAAGTTGCCATGTACAGTGGCATGTTCCAGAAATTTGCCATCTGCAATCCCCTTCTCAAACTTTTCCTTTGACACGAAGTGATAATGGATGCCTTCCTGTACATGCACAAAGCATGACTTTGAGTGAGGAAGGTAGCAGTCAGGCAAGGTTGCAGATAGCACGGAATCCCTGTAAGTGCACGTGAAGCAGGTGAAAACCGTAAAGCAGGGGCACAGATCACCTTTTCTCCTTCTCTGGGCAGGCGCGTAGTGTGGCTGCAGGAGAAGCCAAACTTGTCGGAGCCGGCCATCAGCTGCTTGATTAAAGTGCCTTTGCCGACACCGGACGGCCCGCAGACTACCATGGCGCTCGGAAAAGTCTGGGTGGTCTTTATGACTCTTGGGGTTGCTGTCACCTCCTGAGCGGGAGGGGCACCCTCCGTGCTCTCAGCTGCGCCCATGCTTGCAACAAGTCAGCCCAGGTACCTTACGGTGAGACAAGCCCGGCCGAGACAAGACAGATGCAGTTGCCAGATCTATCAACGTTACGAGTGTCGGGATGTTGGTTTCGCGAGGTTGCGCTCAAGCGAGCATGCATGCGATCACCTTGCGAAAAGCCAAAGCGCGGAGCGAAGGGACATATAACAAAAGTTTAGTAAGAATACGAGGAAAGCTGTGACCAGACTCCCTCAAGACATGCAGATGCGCTGTGTACAGCGCTTGATGTCATCGAGGGGACAGCAACGGAGTCCATTCGACATACCAATCTGCCGGCAGGATGCTGTAAACTCTGTAAGAAGCTCTGCCGGCTTTGAGCTTGCAGGGGTCGCCTGACTGGACCATGCCGCAGAAGTCCTCAAACTCCAAACGAGGAACGACGAGACCGTCGACAGCTGCAGGTCACTACAGAGCAGACGTTGCTTCCACTCCTTCAAGGTGTTTGCGTACACCTTGCGAACTGCAACCGGATGGCTTCCTGCAAAACAACGACAACCGCAGCTCAGTAGACGGTCGGGCCGAGCAGCAGCTTACCTTGAGGATCGATAGGATCAAACAACGGCTTCTTGAGGTATCGACAATCAGTCTTCGCGTGTACGATTGATTCGTGTTATGCTGTGCTTGACTTTCTGGGTTGTTTGCAGTGTCAGTCAGAGTCGGTCTCTCAGACAGGGAGCAGAAGGTCTCCGGAAAGGTCAGCACGTCAGCGCAGCAGTCAGCATCACTTCTGCGTAGACCACAAGGGAGCTGAGTCCATTCCAGACGACCAATGCTCACAATCTGGTCAGTCTGATGCAAGTGGCAGCAGCGACACAGCAGCTGACAGGATACCAAGTGGCCGGTCACAGCCAGCTGGTGTTCATGCAAGCAGACAGGCAAACCCATCTACAGGTGACCAACGCAGGTCTTCATCTCATAGCAGCCCTGCGGATCAGGCTTATGAGGCATACAAGATGTCAGCTGTCAACAAGCTGGTAAAAGAGCTGGCACACAAGCAGCAGGAGTGCCGGAAAGCCAAGCTCCATGCAGTGGTGAGCTTCAAGCATATCATGCCTCACTTATCATGACCTCACCTATGGCAAATTGTGTTGACACCACATGCTGAAGAAGCATTAGCATTTCCAGTGGCATTCCAAGTACCTACCATTGTCACCATGCTTTCTTTGCATCTGCAAGCTGCACCTTTTCACCCACTGTAGATTTGAGACCTGATTGGTGCTACAGGCACTACAAGAGGAGCTTGCATGGGCCAGGCTCACAGGCAAACCCAGGCCAGCAGGTTACCCACCTAACACCTCATGCTCACGTGCAGCCTTGGCTCTTGACGCACTTGCAGCGTCGTCCTTACCTACCCAGCAGGCTTTTGATGTCTCTGGCACCCTCAGACACAAGAAGCGCTCAGTAGCCATGCCCAGTATGGCAATGCACATGGCATCAGCAAGTGCAGCTGTTGCAGCAGGCAGAAAGGCCAATCAGCTCACACACAATGAGCGGAACAGCCTTTTGCATCAGTTGCACAGGGACAATGCCTGGCTGTCGGCACAGCTCAGAGACAGCAATGCGGCCTTGGAACAGCTGCATGACAGGCTGGAAGCTGAGCAGAAGGTGTGACTGCCCTCCGATGCTGGCTCACAAAGATGCGCAAGATGTGCTGCTTCTATGAGCTCTCAGTTGCCACAGTAGAGTGTTAGATCTGTCTGAGCTCCTCCAATATGTTTGCTTGTGTGCTTGCCTGACTGCAATATCGTACCTGCCTTTGTCCTGCACCGCTGCTGCAGCCGAAAATCACTATTGCTTGCATGCGCAACAAAGCACCCAGGGGGTGCCCATGACTTGAAACCTAGGCCCATGACTTCTTGACAGAGGCAAAACTCTGCTGGGTGAACCCTCAAACAGATGCAAAAGCTGCTCAGCACTAACTTCACCGCTCATCTAGTGACATAAGACCTGTTGCACCTCTGCAGGGGTCTCCAGCATACAAAGCCTTGCAGCAGTCCCTGTGTGAAGAAGCCCACCGCCGCCTCCAGGCAGTGGAGCAGCTCCAGGAAGTCAGGCGGCAGCTGGACAGCAGTGACAAGCAGGCCAAGTGCTGGGAACACGCTGCAGAATCAGGGGCTGCCAAGATTGCAGAACTGCAAGATGATGTCGCCAGAGAGCAAAGGTAGCAAAACACTACTTGGACTGGCACAATGCTGCTGTCAAAGCATCAGAGGCAAGCTGGAAAGCAACAAACCAACAAGCAACTGTCACATGTACATGCAGCCTTTCACCTGACCAGACTACATCAGTGCACAGTCTGGCCAACATGAAGTCAGGTGCATTTGCAGCAGAGTATGCATGTTGTCTGCTTTGTTCAAGCCTGACATGCTGCTGACTGCCTGTCAGGCTGCATCTCCCATCAGCCCATCAATCAGCATAATTGGCTGCAACACATATGGCTGCAGAAGTCAGTTTTGTCTTTGTCTGCATTGGCAGGCAGCGAAGGGCAGCTGAGGCCAAGCTGGAAATGGCCAAAGAAGTGTCACATGAGAATGGGCGCTTGCAAGAGAAGCTGCACTCCTACAGGAAAGAAGTGCGCCAGCTGGAATCCTCTCGCCATGCTCGCTCACAGGAGGCTCAAGTCCTGCAGGCTCAACTCAGGT
>JAABUP010000690.1_pt1 | contig 72583 bp, 92 predicted proteins | sample 5559201 | NCBI WGS metagenome assembly JAABUP01 (sample SAMN10711887, study PRJNA513373) | rock metagenome | isolation source: Antarctica rocks | place: Antarctica | reverse complement strand
CACGCGTTCGATGGTGTACTAGGCCTACCTGACCGTACCGCCGGTCAGATTGAGCTGTCGTCGCACACGAATTGTTCTGCTAAGCAAGGACTGGTTTTGGATACAGACTTTTGACGACCACTGTATGCCTTAGCTCTCAGGTCGTATGTCGATGTCATGCGGTACATCATGCATAATTAATTGCTCTCATGCGGAAGAGTATACTGTGCGTGCCACATTTCTGTTCTCCCTGAAAGTGAGATATGCGCTGTTTTGACATCAATTGTACAGTCATTTAGACAGGCTTTTGTAAATCTACAGTCAATGTGGCACATGACAGTCAACCTAAACAGTCAGCATGGCGCATGACAATCATGTGTACATGTCTCATAGCATGGCACAGCTATGACGTGTGCTGCTCAGCATGTGCTGCAGCAGTATGTCTTGGCGCCATGGCACAAACAATAACAGTCAGATGACCTGTAGAGAATGCATCTTAATATCAGAAGTGCGCTGATGTGCAAAGGGGCTTTGCTGTCCGTACTGGTGATGCATATGGTCAGCTCTGTCGCAAAAACTTTCAGGTAGGGTCAAGATGATGTTTGGGCCGAATTTTGTCACACAATGCGTTCACAGTTGCCCCTCACTATATCTCACTTCATGTACTGTACCAGTGTTTAACCTCTACTGCTTTGCTAGCAACACACTCTGCTCAAACCTAATATATATACAAAGTATATGAAGGGCACCCTAACAGTCCAAACGCAGCCTGTCTCTGACGCGCATCCTAGTGGCCTAGATGCCAAATCATAGCAGCAGAAAAAACACAAAGTGAATGTACAGAAAGTCTGTACAGCTTCTTAAAAATGCCAAAGCTTCAAGAGTACTTAGCTGTCCTTTCCTCTTCAAAACCAAAGCACAACAAGCACTAATGAATGTCTTATTATGAAATGTGCAGATAACATGTAAGAAAACACCCAACAAGCATAGCAGTGCATGCACAAAAGAATTGATTATTTTATCTGTATGGTACAACTTCTTTGCCTACTTCAAAGCCTTGATGCTGTTCCTGTAGGTGCCACTCACATAATCCCAGTGAATGAAATACAAAGCTCGGTTGTACTGAGGCTGCAAATGGTGAATGTAGTGTGTCTTGGAATTTGCAGTGTTGGGCAATATTCCAACCCCACCAGTCACCAGCAAATGAAGCCAGTACGGCAGTTGGAACCCACAATGACCTGCATGAAGCAAAGACGGCCTCTGCAACATGTGAAATAGTGCTTGACTGGAGTGCCAGTGTTGGCAGCACACACTGCACTGCACATTGTATGTGTCCACAGACTGTGTACTAGACTGCAGCATGCAATGCTCTACCAGAAACACGAACAAAGGGCACGGGACCATTATACAGACGAACAGCCTGGTTATCATTTGACTGCTGTGCAAGCCACAGGACAGCATGCATGCAGACAGCAGTCTCTCACCAACAATATTAGTCATCACTTCCACGACGATCAAAGCCACAACAGCCAGTGGGTTCCAGGTTGGCTGATGGTACAGGTAGGCGTACAGGGCTGCGTGAAAGCCCACAAAGCAGAGGCCAACATCGACTGCATCTGCATATGCATTACCCGGGGCAGAGCATGACGCGCCAAGTCGGTGATGCATGCTGTGAATGTGCTTGTACAGTCGCCTGATTTTGTGGAACAGTGTGTGCAGAGTGAAGAACCAGGCATCATGGCAAAGCATGGCCACAGTGACAAAGCTCCAGACATTCAGTGGGTTGAAGTCCAGTGCGGCGCGCTGTCCAAAAGCTGTCCAGCCAAGGCTGACGGCGTCGTAGAGAGGAATGTAGGGGAGGCCCACAGCAAGAACATTGCTGGGAGGGTGTTCTGCAAAGGGAGCAGTGCCAGGGATGAATCTATGGATGGTGCCCTGTTGCTCCAGCCAGATGCACACAGCCATTGCAACTGCCTCTGCAAGATAATTTGCAAGCCCGACCCCAAGCCCACCACCAACTCCTATTGCCAAGGTCTGCAAGAGCGAAGTAAGCAGTAAAGCTGTGTTACACAGCCGCAGAACCTCAGCTGGCATCCATCAGAGCCTCCAGGTCTTGGGTCGATTTGATGCTTACCAGCATCCACTGGGTCATACATACGCTCGAGCACCGCTGTGAATGCACACCTAGAATGCACACCTAGAAACGTCTGCTATCGCAGCCCGAAACTGGTGAACGGGCAGGTCCTGTGGCCTGGGTGCCGGGTTCTGCGTTATCACTTGCAGTATACGTCTGGCTTGAGGATCCAGCGTCATTACTTTGCCAACAAGATGCATACAGTGGGGCCCATAAGTCCTGATCAGGACATTTGCATTGCTGGAGTTGGCACGGTGCATTGCCATTCAAGACCATGACAACTTAGTGACTCAGCATTGTCTTGCATCTTACGTGACCAAGTTTGAAGGCCAAAGCTTTAGACTTCGTTCAAATTTTGGGGTAGCCTTTGCTCAGAGTCAAGGGGCAAGGGGAGGGCCAAACTCTGGCAATTTTTTTGGAGCTGGTAAGTAAACTGCTGTGTTGTGCATATGCAAGTTACTTCACTGAAAACAAAGGCTTGCTGACTGAACAGGCTCTCCTTCTGTCAAAGGAAAGTTTGTTCAGGCAGCAAGCCTCTGGACCTTCTTGTGCAAACGCTCTTGTTCTATGCCTGCTGCTTCACTGATAAAACTAGATACTGCAAGTCAAAGCTGGCTAGTTTTACCGAACACCCACGGTGTCACAGGCTATCGTTGTGTATGTCTTTCGCTTGCCACACAGCTGTCAAGTTGGGGCCCTGCTGTCAGCTTGGTTTCACTGTCACAGACCTGGTGCTTTTTACCGGCGCCACACATGCGCTACAAGCGCTTTCTGCGCCAGCGAAGCCGTACACAGAAAGGTATGCTGGTTGACTTGCTGTGTTCGGAAGGACCGCCGCTTAAACACAGAGTTGCGCTTGGCATTAGTGTCGGAGCTCGCACATGTTGCTGGTCCGACCGTTACTTATGGGCCCTATTGTACTTGCGAGAAGGGGAAGGCAAACAGGGCATCATCAGTTGTCTGATGATACTCTGATGCAATCAGCCCTACAAACAGATAGCAGGTTCCTGACAGTCTTCTTGACCACGACAGCTCAAAACATTTTTTCTTCCTTCATGCAATCTGCAAGCTGCCTCTGTTTTCATCACACAGGCATTTGCTTGCAGATGGGTAAGTGATCATGCTGACACCATTGAGCCTATGTACACATCAAAAAGCTGGTATATCAGGTGTTTTGTAGACACTTGCTGAGGACATCAGATTAATTGCACATTAACGCGTAGCTATGACTGTTCTTCAGTCTTCTGTTTGCTTGAACCTTTTTTGGGGAGCAAGGATCGTTTGCAGTCTCTCCTTTGATCCAATGGTGGGAGGGTGCTCAGCATGCATTCATGACTGAATGTACACAGACCCTTCAGCTCCACCTGCTAACCTAAGTTACTGACCTATACTAGCTAGTAAAGTTGCATGTGTGCAGTTGCCTGTCTGATGTTGTGTACAGACTCATGCCTGGTCTTTAGGTCTCACTGCAACTGTCAACAAGTTAGTTGCTGCAAGACCCACATCAAGTCATGGAAGCTATGTATCAGGCCAGTTCATTTCATCTGCTTGAGCTCGTTGCTATCACACTTGCAATATTGCATCATTGACCGACTCTCAAACTTCTGTGGTGGGCACCCACCATCCCAATCCAATCATAGAGCTGTCTCCACAGTGTAAACAGTCAGTAAATCAATGACGACTCAGGGGCAAAGTGGAGAAGGGGTTGATTCTCTTGCTCTGAGGCGTGATGCAGGTGTGCTTGGTCCTTCAGCAGGTGCCTGCATGATATCACTGCCCCTTGTGTTGGATGCTGCTGCTGGTTTCGGAGCTTGGCTTTGAGGTCCTTCGGCTTATGGAGGAATTGGGCCTCGAAATGGCGTTGCAGCTGCTGCTGTGCATGCAGACCATCACACCTATAAACGCAGTCTCACATGTGAGGTCAGTCTTGACGTCAGCTACAGCTAAGATGCATTATGTCATGGCTGTACCGTAGCAGCATTGGTGGTCTGAGCTTGGCTGAGGTCCCGTGATCTACGATCGCTGCAGCATTTGCTATGCATGAGTGGTGTTGCACCTGCTCAGTCTTGAGCTGTTGAGCACTGTTGAGAAAATGTTCAGGAACGCACACTTTGAGACTTTCTGGCATACCATGCAACAGTTGCTCAGCGGGCACATTATCCTCTTGCACCCTCATACTCTATCAAGATCCAGGTCAATTGAACAAATGCTCCTGATTAGCAAGCACAAGCATGATGTGCCAACACTTATGACCATATCCTGAGTGTCACGCACAAATGATGATTAGCATGCTGTGCAGTCACATGGATGATTCCAGTCAAACGGCAAAGCTCACTTCATGCCCAGAGATGGTGGCGGCTTGGCATTCAAAGCCTTGATCTGCTGTGCACGCTGGGCCTGCTGAGCAGCCTCCAGCTGAACCTGAGTCTGCTGCGCTTTGAACTGCAGCCTGTTCTCGTTGGCAGCAGCTTGTCCTCTTGCCTGTGAGGCTGCGTGCTGATCCAAAGCAATACGTCGGCGGTGCTCTGCTGCTTGTGTCATGCTGCAGGGCAGCATCAGCATTGCTGATGGATGCATGACTCATGTCATGTGTATGCAAGCAAGACAACAAAAAATACAGCAGCATGGGAGTCATTGCTGATTGTTGAGCCATGGTTGATCATGTGTGCTTGCCTTGTGTGAACTGTATCAGTGGTGTGTGCAGATGTGTCCTTTTTTTGGTGTTGTTCTATACAGGTGCATGAGCATTGGACGCTACCGTATCTGGAGCTCTGCAGCTGTCTCTGCAGCTTCATTGCAGGTATTTTTGTCTTTGTCACGGTTCCTCTCGACCAGTACAGCGCCGCCAAGCTCATGCAACCTTGTACTCTTGTAGTCAATGTTGCGCAAAGCTGCTTCATTCCAGGTTGATACAGCTGGAGCATTGGTGTTGGCCTCTGCCTCTGCTTGGACAGCTCTGTGTTGCTGAGCAAGAGCATGCGCACGAGCACTCTCTGCGGCCATGGTGTCACTCAGGCGCTGTAGCCGGGTGACGTCTGCATTCACTGCAGCAGTCTGGTCTGCATGTCTGAGCTGCAGTGCATGAGCAAAGCGCTTCTTTGCCAGCTGTAGTTGAGCTTCTCGATCTGCTGTACGTTGAGCTGCCAGCAGTGATGCTGTGTGACTGGCAGCTTCTGCTGCCTTCTGACCATGCCCTGTCTTTGCCAGGCTGGTACTGAGCTGCTGCTGAAGCTCGTGCAGAGATCGCCTCGACTCGTTCTGCCATGCTTGACCCAATGATGTTTGTTCAAGAAAAGTAAGTTCTTGACAATTCTCCTTGTACTGCTGCCTTTTGAGCTGTGCGTGCTGCTTCTCTTGCCGACGAACCTGGATGAGTCGCTTGACACGATGCTGCGCTTGAACCTCTGATTGCTTTGCTTGCACCTCAGAGGCGGTGAAGGAGTATGTGTCGGAAGAAACCTGTAGCATTTGCAGGATCAGCTATGCGGAGGAACGTGACAGTTGATCAGAGCTTACTAGACCTTACCATGATGAGAGCCTTAGCGTTAGTTCGGCATGGTCGCACACGTTTTTTGGTCACCGCTGAGCAAGCAGCGCATCATGAACAATGTTACGAGTCACAGTGCCTGTCGGTTCAAATTTCAATGAAACACATAATTCTTCAGGAACAGTTTCCGAACAAGCAGCACTACCGCCACTGTGATAAGCACTATGGTGTGCCATTGCAGCACATCAGCATTATGCAGGTCTACTCTGCTTATCCGGGTGCCTGTCAGAATTAAGCTGTGCAAGCTGCATGGCACAACAATGCATGCGCATGCACAAGTGGCCTGCTTCTGGACGTCACTGCATCCGTGAACACACATGTGAGTCTAATTAGACTTATAACGAGTCAAAACCAGTACTTTTCACCATACTGAAGAGCAACTATAGATATTGACCCATGTAACGCTTGCTCTACTTGTTTCGAGACCCATCATTTGATGTGTCAGCAGGAAGCGTGGCAGCAACACAACTGATGCCAATATTGGCGATGACTGACAGTCCATTGGCAAATGACACGGTGTATCAGCATGGCACTAGCCAACAAACTCATTCCTCACTCTGCTGATCAAATGTATGCAATACAAGGCATAGTACACTCGCATAGTAGCCATCCATCAATCAATGAACTTCTACCATCAAATTGATCAATTAGCAAGGTGCCCTTGAATCATGCAATAGGCGCCATTGAATTATGCAATATGAAACACTTTGAGCTACTTGCACATTTCATGAGTGGTACCAAGTTTCAAAAGCGATTTTGCCTACGCAACTAAAGCTATACTGCTGCCTGCCACCCTAAATTGCTTGCTATCTGTGAGCTGCATCGTCATGTCATTCAGTGCCTGTGTCTGCTCGACTTTGGGAAGACCGCAATCCTGCAACAGCTGCTTCTGCAGTTTCTTGAGCTTCATTTTGCCGCCAGCTGCCAAAATGGCACGCTTGGCTTTCTTTTTCCATCTCAACTTTGCGCCAGATGTAGCTTCAGCAGCCTCACTTACATCTGCAGCGCAACTGACATGGCTGAGTCAGCAGGAAGGGTATGCTTGTTCATGTGGATGTACACCGAGGCACTGCAAGCCAGAAACTTTGCGCAGAGTCAGCAGGCTGGGACTGCAATCCTTGCAAAGTCTTTGCAGAGTCAAACACTCAACTGACAGCTGCAGCACATCCATTGTCCAGGCAGGTGGCATCGCACTGTGGAGTCTGCATTGAAGCGGAGACTCTGATGAGGGCCCCCCTGGGGTGAACAGGGGGTTGTCCATCAGACAGATGCATCAGCATGTGAGGCACCATTTGCAGCTGAACATCAGGATATGCATCCAGCCACACAAAACACGTGCATGTGCAACTGCAAAAGCTGCTAGTTCAGCAACAGAATGAAATCCAGGATACAGTCATGCCAACAGCGTCCACAACATCTCCTCAGCAACTTGTAGCAACACAAGCAATACCTGAATCAGCAACAGCTGCTAGCGGTGCTGCTGCTGGCTCAGCTGCTGTTGCAGCTGCTGCAGCGCCTGTAGTGTCCTCATCACCATCAAAGGCTGTTTTTGTCCCCTCCCATTTTGCCCCCCCGATGGGCTTGCCCTGGCTTGATTTGCCCAGGCCCTTCTTGCCTGCGCTCTTACCAGCCTGAGTGGCCATGTACAGGTTCTCCTGATCTTGCTCGGAGAAGCCGTTGATCTGGACCTGGAAGCATAGGCAGAGTGCTGTCAAGCAGAGAAGACTGCTTGCTGTACCGTAAAGCTGTTGTTATTTCTTGTGCACCCTGGTCAAACATTGCGTCCTCTAGTCAAAGCATCTGGCTGGATGAGTCACAGCCAGTCAGAGTCAAGCAGTATGCTTCATATGTGTACAGAGGATTAAATGGCGTCATATTGCCATCACCTTTCATATGGAGTAGGACTCTCACGTCACACCTGCACCCCAGTCACCACAGCAGAGCTAGTTGGCACTGTCTATGACATGCCAACACACAATGGAGCATGCTGTGCTTATCAGAGGTCACACAGGTCAGACAAAATGACCAGCTTTCCATCGAAATAAAAATTGCAAAACGTAGAAAATGGCAAGGGGCAAGCTATTTGAAAAGGTCAGGAAATAGGTAATAAAAAAGAAATGAGAGACTTTGGCAGACACCTGCACAAGATACTAAGAGTGCACATCAAAGGAATGAGATTATCCTGCAGCACATTGGCATGTGACTGCAAAGATCATGCAGGGTACAGACCTAACCGTACATGTTGAGATAACTGAACGGATAGTTTACTGCAGAAATCACGATCATCAAACATGTAATGCTTGATGTATGTTGATTTTGCAGCCATTGCCTGTTGACTCCTCTGATGAGTCTCAAAGACAGAATTGGTGTTGGTTGATTGCTCGAGTGTATGGAAACAGGGGCGTGCAGCACCTTCTTGCCCTGTTCCCGGCCGTCCGGGCGCACGTCTGAAGCCATGTTGCCCATCCTGCCAGCTCTGATAAACATGCCATGCCACCAGAGGGACCCATCCTGGGGCTCCAGTGCTTCCTCTTCTGCTTCAACTGGCTGTGCACTCTGACCCTCACTGTGGTTCACTGCAACAATGCAAGAGCAGATCTCATCTTGATGCACAAAGTGCAATGCTTGAAAGCATGGCACACATGTGCCTTTGCTTGTGCTTGAGTTGTGCCTATGGTTGTTCCACACACAAGTCCGGCATGCAGGAACGTCACAGATGCTCATCACATGACTAGTCTGTTGCATGCGACTGTTGTTTTGGTATGCCATCATCTTGGTAGAAGCCTGTGGCATGTAGCGCGCTGAGTCCACTTTGGGCGGACAGAATCTTCAATCTTTCCATGATGCACTACTGCACACAGACTCACGTACAGCAGAGGAGTGTAGCTACACTCACGCAGACACATACAACGGCAGGGCAAAGCCACTAATCAAGTTGGGGCTTTCCCTGCTTGACCAGCTTTGTGTAGGAGAGCTTCTACCTGAGGGGCCAGCAGCAGCACCCTGTGGCTCAAATGTGGTGTCCTCGCTTGACTCCTGCAAGATGCAAAACAATGTATTGGCGACGCTACAAATGGCTTGACTGGTAGAACGATAAGGTGGACTTCCTGACTCAAGGTAGAAGGCAAAGCATTGATAGCATGCAGGACAGTGTGTTTGGCTAAGCATACTGTGCAGGTCTAGAGCCGCAACACCAGTCTCTGTTTGAACAAGAAGGGGTATGAGTATAGCTGTGCAGCATAGAAGCAGCAAATGCAACACGGGTGCAAAGCACAGCAGACAAGTTGCAGTGTTCACAGTTAGCAGTTTGCTGCATACCTGCTCCTCTGATGATTGTGCAGCTGCAGTGACTGACACAGGTGCAGCTGTGGGGAAGCTGTCGACCCCTAGTATGGCAGCAAGATCTGACTTGCTGTACGAGCCTGCCTTCTTTGCAGCTGCGGTCTTGTGATACCTGCCTACATGCCTGTTGCGTGCTCGCTGTGCTGGAGCTGGCTCCTGTACAGTAGTGACTTGGACCATAACTTTGGGCGGTACAGTTCCTTGCAGAGACGACTCAGTATATGTCTCAGTGTTTGCAGCTGCAGATGCCTTTGCCTTCTTCCTTTTCTTGTCTTTCTTGCTGATTGGCTTGTCTGTAAGGGGCTCTGTGGCTAGCTGCTGAGCTGCTGCAGAGGCAGGTGCAGCGTCCTGCTCAGGTTGCTTGCGCTTCTTCTTACTGGCTTTGGCTGATACCTTTGCAGGCAAGGACGCTGCTCCGACTGACTTCATCTTGGCTAGCACCAAGTCGTAAGCTGCCATGCCAGCTGTCCAGTCCCTTGCCTTGGCAATGGCCTCTACCTGCAGGAAAATGAAGCCTTTACTAGTACCTACCTTGCCCTATGAGGCACTTGCGCAAGAATGAAGCGTCTGCTGCTACCTTTCTGCCAAAGGATGCAGACACTGCTGGTGGGACTTACCGCTCCAACACCTGTCGAGTCATGTTTTTTTTTGACTTTGACGTGTTCTTTTATACCCTGCTGCCTGGCTCCCTGCAAATATTGATAAAATTCGAGATCGTAAAGTTGCCCTTTGTTGCCTCAGGTCATGCTAAGGGGCACACATACAGCTTACCAGACCGCTTCCTTCCTGCCAGCCCATCGCCGCCAGCAGCTTATATCCTGAGGACTGCTTGTCGACTCCTTGATACTTGATAGGCTGCGTCATGGCAGCAGTAAAAGAGCAAATTGGAAATACTGACGATCTTCCGAGCAGGAATTGTAAGCCGTGTGCGTAGACGAAGAAAACGAGCCAATCTGAACGGTTGCTCTGCAACGCTGCGGTACTCCGCTGTAGTTTGAGCCGTACTGAGGGCTCTGAGCTGGATGGCGCCCTACAAAAAGGGCGCGTTGCAGATGCAGAGGGCCTTTACCAAAGGCATTCATTTGAATCAGATGGCTTGGACAGAGGCCATACAAGCACAGCAGCTAGTCCAGCAGCGGTGCGCAGGATCCATACATGCTCACACTTGACTTCATTGGGACGCCGCGTTCATCGAAACAGCTTGCGCGTCATCATTTTTCACAGATCAGCCTGATCTACAGAGCTCAAGCAGCACCTGGTTATGACATCCGCACAGCGTCACAGTGCTGGACATCAGGTCTCAGTTGATCTGACAAGCATGGAAAAAGCCTCAGCTGTGGTAAGTTCTCGTGTCTGTGCTCTGCAGGGTCCGCCAAAGGGTCCAGCAACAGCCTGTCGAAAAGCAGACTGCTTCTGGCTTGGCGCCATGATAGTCCACTGGTCTTGCAAGCCTCTGTGGCATAGTGTATGAAGCACTCTCCTTGTTGATGTCTTGCAGGACACAATCGAGCTGGTGCTGAGAGCACACCAAGAGCAAGCCTCTGATGAAGCAAATGCCTTGGACACAAAGAAAGATTCTGTCATGTCAGCTGTTGTAAACTGCACATGTTTTTGCGGTGCAAAATCATGTGTTGCTTCACATTTGATAGTGAGCTTCAGCTCTTACAATGGGGCAATGTGAACTTCAACGGTACAGGCAGTTACATAGGCTGTTTCGTGCAATTCATGCAGACACACGCAAGGGCTGCAACACGTGCAGAAGTGCAACCATGTTGTGCATTGCAGCATGCGGGCCATATCAACGTTTTACCTGAAGCATATCAACTGCGAATGGAAACAGATTGCGCACTGCTTCACAGTATGCAAGCCTGTGCTTGATTGCTGCAATGGCATCCACAGTCAAAGCACACACAGAAATCTGCAGCGCAATGCAAAGATTGTCAGCCTGAAGTGATGAAGCTTCACAGGTATGCTAGCAGCGCTGATGGCAGTCAGGGTAAGACACAGTGAACATCCCATAGCAATCGCTGCGCTGGCAAACTTGTCAACCTGCTACCTGTTGACTCAACAGTGGTTTTGCAGCCTGACTAGCTTGTGGTACGAATGCGCCACAGATCAGCTAGATAATGGCTGCAAGCAAACACGACAAATCGGTGTGATATGCTTACAGGATTTACTGACTTCAGGGAGACTGCCACGCTGCAGTTTGGCCTTCAGCGTCTCTTGAAAATAGAAGAGCTGCAAAGCCAGCTTTGATTCACCTGCAGAAACACGCAAAAGCTTTTTACGCATAGGCATCAGTGCAAACCAGACTGCAAACAAGCAGGAATCATGGGAGGACCCAAGTGCTGGATCAGAATGCCAAGCAAGCATTGACACTAGATAGGAACGACAGGAACCTCTGGGAGGCACGAGAAAGGTGTGTTGACACAGACAATGATGGGGCATACCTTGATCCCAGGCCATGCGACCAGCTTGGCAGAAATGCTCAGGAGTAAGTTTACCCTTTGTTGCACACTCAAATGCGCATTCACCGTCTTGGATGCGCAGGTTCTTTAGGGCTTGCTTGCCTTGGGCAATGAGAGCTGCCACCTGTGTGTTGAGGTCTTCCACATGTGGTCCATAGTAGCCTCTGCACATTTTGTAGTAGTCACCGCTGCAAAACTCCCCAGCATTGTCATTGTCATCATCAGTATCTGAGGCGTTACCATCGCTTTCACCAGCAAAGACGGTCTTAGATCTTGAAGGTTGCTCAACGGAAGACGCAGTGTTCTCCCTCCACCATGGCAGGTAGTTGTCGTGTTGCAGGGAAACTGTGCCGAGCAACATGGCAAGAGCTGTAGCATCCTCATTTGACAAGCCCTGTGAGAACAAGCCACATGTCGGAGCATCCGGCAAGCTGCAAAAGCTGTGGAAATACGCTGCAAGAAAGTTAGTGTGAGAGAGAAGTAGTGACCTACAGCGACACATGGCAGGTTGCTGACAGACGTAATGTGCAGTGACTTCACATACCAGAGTATCATTGTAGACTTGGTTCTTGATTGTTATGAAGGGATCCTCATGATGGTCTGTGAAGATGGTGATGCAAGGTCCAAAGGGTTTGTCTTCATGAGCTTGGTCCTTAGCTTTGTTGCAAGATCTGCCGCTGCCTGATGAGACAAGCGCGCTTGTCAAGAACCACACTGTGACAAAGCAAGATGTAGCAGTGACATGAAGTGAGACAAACAGGCAGCATTTGTGCAATTTGGACAAGGGCTCATCCCAGGTCGCCTCCTTGTCAAGCAAAGGCTTGCCTGCAATGTGCCGCTTGTTCTAAGCATACCTCGGTGACAAGTTCAGTAGCTTTAGGGGTTCATTACAAAGATACATTTACAATTGCAGACAATATGCCCACTGGCATCTCTGGATTGATCACATGGCTGACTGTGCCTCATGCACCTGTTGCAGGTGTACACAGCAGGCCCTCACCGCAAGCAACAGCCTGAGCATCTGAAGAATACAGTCATGGCTTTTCTCACTGACCAAGGGCTGACACCCAAACTGAATGGCAAGGAGCCTGATCTTGTTGAGGTCATTGTGCATACACACTAGTACTGCGCTTGAGGGCCTCACAATCTCTTTGCAAACTGATGCTAGCTCTGCATGACCACGTTATATTCCACTATCATGACGTAATGTGTACAAAAAGCCGGATCTGCTTCTGAGAGTACAACAGTGTTGCTGTGAATGCCTTGCATTACCCCAAGCAGCCAATTTCTGGCCAAATTGGTGTCCATTCTCATCAAAATCGGGGTTTACATGCTTTGCTTGCACATGAGTCATCCATACAAAGTCCCAGAGCTGTAGACCTGCTGTTGCTACCGCTTGCCTGATGATCACACAATAGCAACTTGGGATGAACGTTTTGGAGTAAAGATACTGATGTTTTTACAATCTTCACATGATGACTACTGGCAAACATTGCAGCATTTTGCAGGCAACTACCAAAGGTTGAACATGATGCAGTAGCATGTCAAGCGCATAGAGTTTCAATCAAATTGCCGACTGCAGCCTTGACATTGTGCTAGCTGGGCTGTTGTGTACATAGTTTATCATCTTAGTCAGTTCTGCAACCAATGCATGTGCACAGCTACTGAAAGTGACCATGTCGCTGTCACAGTGCGCCATGGTGCCAAGCAACGACAGGATCTCCTGGTCAGTGATGGCAGGATTAATGCGGTTGCAGAACTTGAAAAACTGGTCCCTGGAAAGTCTGCCTTGCTTGTGGTCATCAATCAGTCTGAATGTGTTCACAATGGGGGCCAGCGAAATTTCGTGCAGTTCCAGATTCCATCGCAGCAGAATCTGCAGGCATCAGACTGACAGCCCTCAGCGCATGTTCAGGTCAGAGCTCAGAATTGCATTGCATGGCCAGAAGTCTGACCGCTAGGGCATGGCGCAAACGTGTGATGACATTTTGAAGAAGCTACCAGGCGGACAGAGCAGTACAGCAATAACAAAAGCTGCAGCAGGGAGAGATTGTCCTGGCCAGAACTGCACATCTTGCATTTTTGTTACTGGGACAAAGGCTGCTTGGTTCTCATCAACTGAATCGTTGAGGAAAGCCTGTTGAGTTAGGTTTGGAAGACTCACCTCCACAACCACATGGAAGGAGACAGCTGCAGGGTCTGCAGCATTGCTGTACTTGAGCTTCTCTGCAGCCAGGCTGCCGTCCCTGACTGGCGAGGGGGAGCGTGCTCTGCTAGGGGACAGCGCCCGCCCTTCTGCTGAGTCATGCACCACTGCTGCTGCTTGCACCCTGGCCCAGACTGTTGTCACATCCTGCACAGCAAAACAGCATGTCAGTGTGACTGAACAAAGCTGGCAGATGCACAAAGCCAGCATGGTTGCAGCGCTGACTAGTATTAGATTTCATTAATAAGGAGAAACCTATACAGATAGGGGACAGAGCATGCCCTGCACACACTCCTGCTGCTGCTGCTTGCACCCTTGCCCTCACAAGGGCTTGTCTCGTCCTGCATACCAGGATAAAGGGCTTGGGGTCAGCAGCTGTCTATGCTACAGAGGTCCGGTTCACCAGGGGCAGAGGACCCAGCAGAGGAGCTAATGAAGAGTGCATGCTCCTCTGCTGAGAACGAATCAAGACTGTTGATCAGCGCTCAGTCACATCACATGTCATGCTGCTAATGCTGCTGCTTGCGTCCTGTCTCATACTTCTGCTTCTCTACTGTGAAGCGTCGCAATAAAACAGCTCATGCTACAAATTATAAATGCAGCTCATACTGCTCCGCAGCTGATACAGAAGACGCATCAGCTGTGGAGCAAAACATGCCCTTCTACTAAGTCTAAGACTGCTGCTTGGATTAGACCATCCCCAGACTACCCAGCAACCTTCCCACCTGTTGTTGCGTATCAGACTTTGGGACATATGCTGCACTGCTGCTATGAAAGAGTTGAGAACAATGCAAAAAAGTGAAAAAGTGAGAAGAACTGAAAAGCTTGGGAAAAGTGAGTTAAAAGTGAGTTTGCCTGCAAAAGCTACACACAAGATCTCGAGAGTTTGCTGAGGGTGTTTGATGCTGATGGGCCATTCAAGACATGGCTGGTCATGAAAATGTAACAGCAGTGCGCTCATACTGGACTTCAGAGTGCATAGGCAACAGGCCTTCCCCTTGCATCTGTTGCAACACAAGCAGCATTTGCAAGCCAGTGCCAGCCAACGAGACCCATTTTTGCTTTGCAGACAGCAACGATAGCCACTGTAAGGGCTACCCATTAACCCCTGGACTTTTTTCATAGGGGACATGAAGTTTGTGCCGCTGGCAGGACGAGAGCTGCATACCAGACAGCAATGCTATACTCAGAACAGGAAAGCAGGGCAGTAGCATCATCAAGACACCAATGCTGCATCCAGGAGCCCAGAGCAGTAGCAGTAACAAGACAGGAAGGCTATGCTGAAAACAGGAGACCAGGCCATTATAATCACTACTTGCAGCCACATGCATTACCAAGACACAAAGGCTATGCTGACGGAAGGAGACCAGGCAGTGGCAGTACCTTGGGCTTACAAAAGCCTTGGACAACCTCCTTCCAGAGGTCTTCAGGGAGGGTGCCCTTCAAGTGCCGCCTCAGCAGCTCTGCCATTGAGTCATCTGGCATGAGAGGGTGGCGCGCCTGAGTCAACACAACACGGCACTTGTAATTCAGATTCCAGCCAACCATGTACACGTGGGTGCAAATGTAAGTGTGGGTGGACCCTGAGCAAGTGATGACGACACAGTACTTGATTAATGCTTCAATCAATGATGAATGCAGAGATACATGCATGTGACAAGTAAATCCAGGGTTCCTCTGGTGCAAAGAAGCTGGATGCTTCCATTAATTTCAAGACAGGTGACAGCACACCGCACATGCTCAGTTGTTGAAAAAAGGTACAGAGGCAGCAAAGCCTCGGCAACTAACCTTGAGCGTAGCCTCTTGTGCTGTGCTTTGCACCCTACTCCATTTGCGTATGTCAAGGCAAGTAGGCAAATGCATGCACCTCTGTGTGATGCTATGCGCAAGCGATAAAAGCCGGCTAGCAGAACAAAAGCATGCACTGACTTACAATTGCAAATCACCTTTACTATGGCAAGTCAAGTTGCTTTGTATGATCTGGCATCCCTTGCCTATTCTATGGCTCCAAAGTGAGGCGAGAGCAAGCATGCACATCTGGTGTATGGTAACTCTACAACCAAGGATCACCTGCAGGATGCTCTGCAGGAGGCTGCTAGCAGTGGTCTTGACCCTGAGCTGCGCCTCCTCAAACTCCTCCTCTACTTCATTCCTCAGCACCTTGCCAAACAGGGCAGTCTGGGCATCCAGGGGTGAGAAGTGCTCTATGGCCGCAAGGATGGAGGTGAGCCACTGGGTGATGAGCTGGCGTACGCCGTACTTGTTGGTGAGGTACGCTAGCAGATGCTGCTCCATGGTCTCTCTGGGCTGGTTCTGGTCTGCTGACCTACAGCAGGCAAACAGATTGTATTGTACCGTACAAGTACAGTACGGCATGGGTATAGCATATAAGTATGGTATCCCCTGTATAAACAGGATGTTTAGTGTATTGCTGTTGTGGACAGCAGAAAAATTGAACAACAAAGCTGTTTGGACCTACAAGACACCTTTGGTGCATCAGCAGTATTGATATGTCTGCAGGAGGCTCAGCAGACGCCCACGAAGCAATCAGATGCAGCAAGACCTGCAGTGACAATCATGCCTCACAGGTGCCTAAGCAATGAGCACGCAGGTGCGTTTCAGCTCCCTTCATGCTTGTCACAACCTAATGCAAACTGGAAGCATTTGGCAGTATATCTGCCAGCAGTCTGCAGCTATAAAGGCATGTGATGACTAGCAGTAGCCATATGTCTGTCGATGCAGAAAGAAACCTGGGCAAGTCTTGCAGTGATTGCTTACAAATGTGAGCCCAAACGCAGCACCAGACAGCACAGGACACTGCGGGAGCATTGCTTGCTTTGCGAGCAATGAGCCCTGATCTTGAGGACATAGATGTCTGTGAAATTGTCCATGAGCTGAGGCAAGTATCACAGTACAGTTTGCGCAATTGACCAGCCTCAACACCTTATCTGCAAGAGGATTCGCAGGAGTGTAACTTGGTCCTCACCTGACGTCAGCTTTGGCCTTGGAGGCGTAGACGTCAGTGATGATGTCCTTGAGCTGGTGCAGGGTGAGGCCGCGCAGCACCCAGTCCTCATGAGGCAAGCTGGCCTTGCGGGGGGACAGCGCCCGCCTCCACCTCAAGGACTTCTGGGACAGCATTGTAGAGTCCTGCATGATATCTGTCAGTTCAGCTCTGGCTGCAAAAGCTGGTGACCATTGTCCTGTTGGCGCAGCAAGATTTGAGTTAAAGGTGACTGATTTTGAACCCTGTCCTCCTGCATACTGGCCTGGGGGGACAATGCCCGCCTCCACTTGAGAGACCTCTGGGACAGCACTGTAGAGTCCTGCACGACATCTGTCAGATCAGCTCTGGCTGCAAACACTGGTAAGTGTGGTGCCTTTGGCTTGACAGCACAGTTGACAAGAGGGACTGATTTTGAACCCTGTCCTCCTGCATACTGGCCTGGGGGTACAGCGCCTGCCTCCAATTGAGGGGTTTCTGGGACAGCACTGTACTGTTCTGCACAATATCTGTCAGTTCAGCTCTGGCTGCAAACACAAGTGAGCGTAGTGTTGTTGGCGTAACAGGAATTGAAACAAGAGGGAACTGGCTTTGCATGATGTCCTCCTGCACACCTTGCCTTGCTGTACCCCAAAAGCAGTAACCCCTCATCGTAGGGTGTACACAGAGCAGCACTGCGACCGGCTTCAAGGTTACTCAAGCAAAGCTGTGTCAAGGGTGCACAGGCATAGCACAGAATTCTGTCACTACAGGTCATTACTTCAAGAGCCTCAAGGTGTGTTCCCTCAAGTGTTGGCTCAAGCTAGTGCCTCAAATGTTATCTGAAGTGTTTACCCCAAGGCGTTACCTCAAGTGTTACCGCAAACTATTTCCTTGAGTGTGCACAGGCACTGCAGAGGACGGTGTTACCTCATCACCAAAGCCGACAGCACCAACTGCTGAGGGTGACTTGGAGATGGCTGCAATGCTGTTCACAGCTCCATCACCAGCCTTCACTTTGACCTCCAAGCCAGGGAAGGTGTCAACATCAATGTCAGTAGATGAGCTGTCATTGACAGACTCCTCCTGCTGGTCTGCAGTGGACCTGGATCTCTTGAGGGAAGTGAGGGCTTGGACTTGCTCTGTGAGCTGCTGGATGGTGAGCAGGTGCTGCTGCACCTCGCTGCTCAGGTTCTGCACAGACAGCATTGCACAGCAAATCAATATATAAATATACCAGTAATGTATAAGTATCCCAGTAATGCAGCACAGCACAGCAAACCAATGTACAAAGACACCGGTCATGACTTGGTTCCCAAAAGCAAACCATTGTAAGTTGTGAATGTGTGTATTGGCATGCTATGCAGAAACTGTCCCCTTTCATGCACTGTCACAGGTCACAGCTGGCGATGGGGATGAAGAAGAACAAAGTCATTAAATAGGGTACCTTCAGTAAATTGCTGTGTAAGCATGCAGCAGTCTCATCGACCGTCTAGCACCCAACAATATGGAAAGACACAATGGGGAGGCGCATAGGTGCTACAGGTGACAGAGACTTGCCATGTTGTCATTGCGGAGCTGGTCTTGGTTTGCCTGCTCCTGGATCTGCTTGATGTAAGCCTCAGACTGCTCCAGCTCAATCTGGGTCATCTGCATTGGCAAATACATTATTGCTAGAAGCAAAACAAGCAGGCTAGCATAAACATTACCGCAATACAGAAGCGACAGAGATGCATGCGCCTGTGCATGAATTGAGTCACAGAGCAACAATCATTGATGAGCAGCAGACATCACTGCCATCCTGCAGCATGCGTGTTAGACAGAGGTGGTCCTGTTCACAGCTATGTTGCATGCAACCATTGATTTGGATACAAGGTGCCACCAGGATCAGGCCATTCCGCCACTGATAACTTTATCCAGGTTGCACGATGCTAATACCTCCCATGGCACACACAACTCCGCACGTTGTTGTGAATTAGCTGAAAGAGCATACCTGTGACTTGAGAAGGTAAAGCACCCTGTCAGCTTTCTCATCAGCCAGAGACTCTGACAGCTCAGCATTGGTCTTCTCAGCACGTGCTAGAGCAGTCTGCAGCAATGTAAAGCATGCTCAGACTGAGGCCCAGCTACATCCATTTAAACAGTGACTGAGATGGTGGATTTTCTTTTTACGTACAGCAGCTGGTGACTGTTCTAGTTGGGGCATGCTCTGTGGTGAAATCTGCCTTTTGAAGGATATAAGGTAAATTTATACCAAATGCAGCACAGTATGAAGGAGCAGCAGCAGAGCATGAACTCAGTATGAGGCCTGTGATGCTTGACAACAGCACCAGCAGCTTGGGGAGTACCTTGCTGGCATCCAGCTCATCTCGTGTCCTGCGCTCTTGCTCTTCCAGAAGGTCTCTCCAGTCATCAAATGTGTCGCTTTGATACTCACGCAATGTCTGCAGCATCACTAGTATCTTTTACGACCATAAAGAGTTGAACACAATGAGACAGCTGCAAATGTTAATGAGGCAAGCTGTGTATATAGTTCTGCGATTCATTGTACAGACTACATGCTGCTCCACGCTGCTCCACCTGCAGCAAGGACATGAAGATGGCTAAGCTGCTACTGACTTGTTGCAGTGAACATGACAGGTTGCACGCGTGCACAGCGGAGTAACATTCAAAATCTGCCTGCAACAATTCGGCCAGCTGGACTTGCTGCTGCTGCTCAGTGGCTTCCAGAAGCCCTTCCAAGCACAAGTCTGCCAGGTCTCGCTTGGTCATCAAGAGCACTGCCCTGCAAATGCTGCGACCAACTAAGACGCCGTGTCCTGTACTGTTGTCAGACAGGTGCTGACTCCAGGGTAAGGCAATGCAAGCAAAATAACGATGCGAAAACGTCGTACCGTCGAGCTATAGGGTCATCTGTAGCTGTGGCAGCCTGAGAAGTCCTCTCTTTGATGTCCTGAACTCAATCACAGGTCTTGCTGGCCTCGGCGTCGACAGTGAGCAAGCAGCGGTCGAGCACGAAAAGTCTACGGTACCAACCTCAATTTCGGCAGCAGCTTCACTCTCCCATGCCAGCGGAGGCTGACCCTGCCGAAGAGTGTTGAGTGCTGAGAAAAGAACCTGGGCCTGCTGTAGCTCTAGGGCGCCGAACTCAGCTTCCTCCTGTCCTCCTGTTTGCTGGATATCCAAGTCGCCGAACTCTGCATAGCTCTGTGCCATGCTATATGAAGTGGACTGTCGTTCAGGAGCCCACGTTTGTCACACTTGCTGATGTCACACCATCAAGGCGAATCGCAGCGTGATGCTCATCAGCCTTTCTTCGCCTCTCGTTATGTAGCTGTCTTCTCTTCTCTTGAAGATAAAATGCTATCACGCTAATCCTGTCCTCCAATTGTCTGACTTCTTGCAAATTGATGCCCTCGAACACCGGATGACAGTCGATGAAAAATTCAAATAAATCTCTGCTGGCTGCTTGAGCTGATCTGTAGGCGGTCATTGGCTGCTCGAGGGTGATCTTGGCCCAGGCACACCCCTGTTCTCGTCGATCTCGTTCTCTATCAGGCGTAGATACTTCTTGATTATGCAGCGCTGGTCTGGGGTGATCGGGAGTCTGTAGATGTTTCTGTGGGTGATCGAGAGGTAATCAATGACAGCATCTGTAGGGAGGGGGATGGCCATGTAGCTCTGGAGATCCTGGTTGCTAGTATCAGACTCCGCAAGATCTTGCTGAGATGTGCGTGACACAAAGCCGCTTCTACTTCGGTGATACGCTCGGTGGTTGCAAGAGCCAAGGCCTCGCAGTCCCTAGCAACGTCCTTGAGATCTTCTGCCAACCAACCGTAGCAAGTGTTGTAAGTGTTAGGCATTCGCTTGGTAAGTCGGGGCGAAGAGACACAGATTAATGATGTCCAGCAGCGACCGGATGGCCACTTTATCCTCTGTTGTTAGGGTATTGAGCGGCGTCGAATTTATTATCCCTCTTAGGGCCGCAACGACTTCGAATCCCCTCATTGTTTTATGATCCCGGGGCTGTCAACTTTAGTAACAGACCACTGATTTTGTCTAGAAGATCGAACGTCTCGTCTTCGATAGAGTAGATCGCTTCTTTGCTTAAATCTTCGAGGTATCCTAACGCCAATTTTAGGTGATTTATCAGGTTATCGTCCCTGGGAGCCATCGATTTGCAGAAAATACAGAGTTATGTCAAGGTCCTACAGAGCTACAGTACTCTGTGTATAGAAAAATATAGAGTTATGTCACGATTAGTCAACTCTATCATAATGCAGATAATGTCTTACGTAATTTCTACAGCATCTGGCGTAGATCTCTGCACATCTGCCCTAGACCACTGTAGGATCTGCCTCAGACCTTCTATGCGTCAGCGCCAGAGCACTGTAGGGTCTGCTCCAGAGCACTGTAGGGTCTGCATGCAGAAGAGGATAAGTCTGCGTGCAGAACTCTGTAGCTCTAGGGCTGCAGAAGAAACTTCTAGAATCTTCTGGATTATGACAGAGTTGACTAATCTTCTATAGATTTTCAGGGTTCAGTTGGGGAAACCCCAACACAACCCTGAAAATAAGGGCAAACAGGTAGGGTCAGGGTGTGGGGGTCAGCCAGCAAGGGCCAATTATGCTTTGCATCATGGTCACCCATGGGGTGACAATTATTTCCCTTTGGGAAATCATGGTTGTGCGAAGCACAACGATAATTATCAATCTTTTTTGTTACATTCTTGTTTTCGTATCTTTTATTATAAAAAAAGATATGTAAAAAAAACAAATCTATAATATATCAATCATGAAAAGATTATCGATAGTAAAACAACCTGCTTTATCTGTCATAAATGACCATTTAGTGGCTTTTAAAAAGGAGTAAAAATAATGTATTTTGAAAATCCTAAAAATTGGTTAAGTTTTTCACCAATTCCCAAAGAAAGTGGATTAGTAGTTGGTCTTAGTCATAGTTACAATTCCTGGAACTCCTCCTCGATATAGAAAATTAACGCTTAACTCACTCCTTCTATAATAACTTTGTAATTATGTATTTAAGTAATTAGGAGATTAGGTACTGCACTAAGTACTGGGGACTCTGAATGAGCCCAAACCCTGGTTACAACCTGTGATTTAGGCTGACAGATAGGGTCTGGATTTGAATCTTTAAAACATTGCTTACATAAAGGCCCCTGTTTGTAAGGCTTTTAGTCACACCCACAAACCCTACTGCTTGACATAATCTGACAAATCACAGGGAAAACCCTATGGTCAGTAGTCAGTCAGACAAATATATATATACCTGTGCTTTCAAGCCAGGATGTCTGATGAGTCACAAATTGGCTCCACACCCCAGACTGTAAGGTATTAAATGAATATAGGACAATGCAGGGCATAGTCATGGGCGCCGCCCAAATGCTGACGTCGTCGCAGGGCTGTCACAATCGTACCAGCCCCCAGAACAGGGATGACGCCTCTACCATGAGGCATGGGCTGCCCAATGTTCTGTAGAAACGCGTTTGTACTGTGCCCAGGCGATTCTGAGTTTAGATTTCCATCTGATTCTGCCGACGGATCATGTCTGTCTGGAGGTATCGACATGTAGTTTGACACAAATGAATGACACTAGGCAGGATTGCCTCAGCTCTGCCACGAGCTATCAGACTTGTTGGCTGGCTAAAGCTTGGAGTATTCTTCTGCTTCTCCTCCTCCTCCTCCTCGTCCTCCTCCTCCTCCTTCTTCTTCTTCTTCTTCTTCTTCGTCTTCTTCTTCTTGTAAACATACAGACGTTTCGGGATTGAGAAGAGCCCTTCATAACCTGAAATATGCTCTGGCCTTGAGCTGAGGCAATTATTGCGGAGCCACAAGTGCAAAATCAGTATATTTGCAAATATGTGTGACAATTTATTCGGAGTCAGCATGGTTGGTGGTAGCCGGGCTTGCATCAGCCTTACCAACTCAGCAATCCTGCAGGGCAAGCTGCTGAGTTGGCAAATTGCGAACAGCAACAGTGGTCTGGCAAAGAGATGGACAAAAGGCTGTGACATGATGTCACTGACATCTCTGAAGGGCACAGCTTGCGGTATGAGGTTTGACGGTCATACGGTGAAGTGGTACTTCCGCACGGGTCATGTAGACCTGCACTTTGTGCTCAGGGGGCAGTCCCCCTCTTACATCTGCAAACGCATCATATGTACCGGTACGTGCTCGACAAGCTTTTGGGAACTCTCGAACGGAGGCGTTCAGGAGGTATGGTGTCGCTGTGCAGGACTCGCAGTGTGTGTGTGTGAACGGGTTGCAAGGTCAACTTTGATCAGTTGTGTTCACCACAGGTTGTATGCACGAGGAAGAATCGTATCCGACAGAGGAAGAAATGCGTTTGCAAGCAGCTCGTGATGTTCTTTGCAACGAGGATTTGCTCAAGCTTTTGTTCGAGAAGTTGGGCAGGGAAGGATTATGCTCTGCTGGGGCCACTTGCCGTCAATGGAGACGAATTGCTGAGTCAGACGAGTTCTGGACGTCACTGGACTTTAGTGGGTTGAGCATCAGTCCTTGGCAGGTATCCTTTACCCAAGATTGATCCAAAATCTTGGTACCGTGGTAGAAACGATGCAGTGCCTCTCGCACACTGGCAGCAGGCAGTGTGCTGTCAAGCTGCCTGCTCAGACGCTTTCACCATATCTGCAGATGATGCCCCTGTTGCGTCGCCATCCAAACATGCACATACTGAATCTCAAAGGCATTCCATCTGGTGCCTCACTGTTGCGGCAGAGCCTTCCCTCCTTGACCAGGTATGATTTCCTCTCCTTGCTAGCAGCCATGTCGCCATATCACAGTGCATCAAACAGTTCACAACACCTCCATCAGCAAGTGGGTTGCCATTACAGGTTGAGTCAACTGGTGCTGGGAGATACATCTGAAATTTCAAATGCTGACCTTGGGGAGCTGAATCAGCTGCTGCCTTCCTTGCGGCAGTTAACCTTTCATCAAGCAAATTTCGTATGTGTAAGCCTCCGTGCAATGTAGCATATTAGTGTCCTGCTGATGTTCGTGTTGTCCTTGGATGTTGGCCTTAAAACAGGCCACAAATGGTGCTCTCACCCCTGCAAAATATTTTGAACTTAGCAGCCATTGCATATGTCAGTACAAGGTATGAGTGTCTGTCTGAGTGGTGACTTGTCTGTTTGTGACTGGTCTGTTTGTGACCTGTCTGTCTGTGCGCTGGTGCCCTGTCTGTCTGTATGTCTGTTCTGCCACTGACAGATTTTGTGCTGCACAGGAGCAGGAAGGTGTGATTGCTAGCGACAGTGTACAGGATGTTGTTCTGGAGGACTGCCATGCCCGGGCTCTGCGCTTTGCATGCCCCCAGATGACACATTTGTCCCTGAAGCTCACCAAAGTGGCTTCTTTCATACTGCAGAACTGCAGCAATCTGCAATCACTTGATCTGCAATGTGAGTTGACGACTCTTCATCAGCATACCAGCATGAGACCATCATTGATTCCCGTAAATGACATGGACTGTCCCTGAGTCAATTTCAGTGAAAGCGCTTGATGTAGATGCCATAAGGTGCTAGAATATGCTGAGCAATAAGAGGGTTTTCACCCAGGCCATGCTTCAAAGTGCTGTATTTGTATTACATTGACGTCTCGCACAATACGTCTCGTTCATCAGCATGCTTCAGCTGGAGCCTACCCAGACAAGACGCCCTCATCTTGTATGCTGCAGATGTGAGGAAGCTCAGCAACAGGCAGCTACTCAGAAGTCTGGTGAACGCACCTCAGCTCATATCCCTGAACATGCAGAATCAGCCTGATCTTATAGATGACACCATCAGAGTGGTGCGGCAGCATCCGTGCTGCAAGTCTGTCTGATGCATGCAGATCATTTACTGCAGTGTCTACAGCAGCTGTGTTTCATTGTTCCTTGCGACACCAGCAGTCTGATGTACTGCTGATGTTTGTCAGGCATGGCGTTGATCCACCAGCAAGCTTGATCCAGTGTTGGATGTTGGCATGCATGGCAGGGGTTGTTGCATCAGGGTGAATGATCACATCATGGAGTCTGGCTGCAGTGCAGCTTGGAACTATGATGGCCCATCAGTCATTCTTCCTTTTTCACTACCTGTGCATCATTACAACTTGCAGCACAACTCACCAGCCAACCTGCTGCTGTCAATGTGACACCTGCTTACGTGCTGCACCGTACTGTTTGTCCGCTGTCACTTGGCCACTGCTGTGTTGGATGAGATTCTGTCGGCGATGGCATATGCTGTGGCGCAGTGTGCCACCAGGCTTGCCAAGCTGCAGCAGCTTCAGCTCTCCAGCTGTGCTGCGCTCACTCTCACTGGTGTCAGGGGCTTCCCAGCCCTCACCTCCCTGGACCTGTCACGCTGTGAGGCCCTGCTGTCTGCTGCCGCGGTAAGTCTTACGCACATACTTACTTGGCTACGTGCAGCACCTGAAACGGGGCCGTAAAGCATTCATGCCTGTCCTGAATCCCCTGGACCTGTCATGCTGTCAGGCCCTGCTGCTCGCTGAGTTTCATTTGAGAAATTGCGGTGTGCACTGTGTATAGCAGGTGAATTGAGGTGGTAATAAATATCTAGATCTCCCAGACCTGCTGTGCTGTGAGGCTCTGCTGCCTGCTACTGCTATGACTCCAGCTTGAAGCCTTTGTCATATGTGCTCCAGGGCGTGTTAGTGTTGTGTCTTGCCTGGTGTCTTGCCATACTGCATTTTTTGCATCCCGTCACACATGCGATCAAATGTTGAGTTGCATCGCACCCAACCGCAAAAGATCAAGCAGCTGAGCGAACGAAAGTCCTCTTTACTGTACATGCAATGCAGCTCTATGCAAACTCTATGCTGGTTTTCTGACGAGTCAGGCAGGTTGATGGGCAGATCAGTATTGCCCCATGCTAATTCGTTGTTGCCTCAAGGCACCTGCTGCTGCTGCCTGCTTTTGGAGCAGTTGCTGATGCGCAGGTCGTGGCATTGGAGACATTCACCAGGCTGGAAAACCTCTCCATGGATGGCTGCATTGCAATGACCAGCATAGCACTCAACTTGCCCTTCCTGCGTCATGTCTCTCTGGAAGGCTGCATCGCCCTCACTCAGGTATGCTGCCCCCAATAATCTGGTCGATCTCAAAGCTGCTCACATTGCATGTTGTCAGGCATCTGTATGCATCCTGTGGCCATCTGGCACATGCCTGTTGTTATGATTGCAGCTATACGACACACTCTTGTGGATGCAAGCCAACATGTATTCTGGCAAGTTGCTTTAGCAGTGAGCAATCACATGCATATTCTTGAACAGTGATTGGTCGTCTTCAGTCAAAAGTTTATCATCTCCTGGAATGTGCCCTGACCGCATGCCTATCAGGTCGTTTGAACTCGATTTCAGCCACATTTCAGTCTAAATGTTGAGCTTGTCTGCTTGGCATTTGGTTGTAAACTTGTGGTCATCTTGGGCAGCTGCAGCCTTAGCTGCAAGCAAACAGGTTGACCAGCACACCATACTCCTGCAGGTTGAACTGCGGTGTCCTTCCCTGCATACATGCAATCTTGGCGCAGGGGCCAACTCCAAGCTGAAGCAGATGCACCTGTCCTCCCGATCACTGAGGGCCATCTGCTGGCAGGGCTTCCAGGCTTTGTCTGATGTCCACATTGCTTGCCCAAGCCTCACATCGGTGAGCTCTGCACATCAGCACCATCACTCTTTTGGCACTGTTCACGCACTATCAGCACTGTTTACGCAACTGTTTAGCATGCAGTACACACTGCAAGACTTCGGTCATCTGCAGCTTTGCAAGCCCAGACCGGACTCTCTGGCCCACCAGGCACCCAACCCTTGATGGATGAATTTGACGACTATGGAAAGCTTGACTTTGCATTGGCAGACTGGCATGGGCAGCATGCTGTTTTGATCTGCTTGTTATGCTGATTGCCCAGGGGTCCAAATCTGTAAGGGCAGACCACAACAAAGATTACACAAGCAACAATCGGCATGCAAGCATGTACACCACAGCACAAGCTGTGAACGCAGAAACCACTCTGTGTCATCTTGTGGCGCAACCTCGGCATGGCATGGTCTGAGCTTGTCTGTGCAGCATGACACATCTTGAGCATTCTGTATGGCATATGACAGGTGGACATGTCCGACTGTCATGAGCTGGATGACACCATTTTCCAGAGCTTGTGTGACGGGCACACAGGACTTCAGGGCTACAATGCTGTTGCATTTGAAGGTGGCAGCCCAAACCTAAGGTGTGCTGCATTGTCTGCTGCTGCATGCTGTCAGCCTTGCATGGCCTAGCATGCACGCCTCCCAGTTATGCAGCCCAGTCTTTGGTGGGGTACAAACTCAACCACAATTCATGACCAACCATTTAGGCTGCATGCACTCTGCGCGCCATCAGCATGCACACACATAGACGCCAGAAGTGTGTTAGCCTATATAGGCTTATACAGAAAGCCTTGATCATCATGCTGTCTTACTTGTCACATCATCAATGAACACAGCTGCAACTTCACTTGGCCAGCAGGTGTGAGCTCAGGTCAGCACCAGCACTGTCAATTCAGGCATGATGATTGAAAGCTTGTATTTGACACACTCAGCCTCAACACTCAGCCTCAACACTCAGCCTCAACACTCAGCCTCAACACTCAGCCTCAACACTCAGCCTCAACACTCAGCCTCAACACTCAGCCTCAACACTTGCACGCAGGGAGCTGAGACTGGAGCGGTGTGAGGGGCTGAATGCGTGTGAGCTGTCCAGCTCGTCGCTGCAGCAGCTCAGCTTGGCCGACTGCCCACAACTTCACACGCTGTGCCTGCTGTGCCCTGCTTTGCAATGTCTCAACCTGGAAGAGTGCAAGCTGCTGCAACAGGTACCCACTCTGGCTGCAACTATTGCTGCTGCTGCCTGGCTGGCTGTTTCCAGTATGTAGCTGAACATGCTGAGACCAGCCTTGTCGAGGCTTCCTTACAGCTGATCAAAGCTTTGAAACTTGGTGTCATTGCATCGGATGCTTGAAATGCCTCGCAAACAGATGCATGCTGCAATGCACGATAGGAAGCTCACAGTGAGAAATCACCCCCCCACCCCCACCTATATCATGCGCACTGCGCTTGCAGCTTGTGTTTTCCCATGTGTATACTGTGCCTGCTATCTGTGAGTGTGGGTGCAGTGTGGAACAACCTCGAGTTTTGTTGTTGTGCAGGTTGAGCTGAAGCAAGTAGGGCTGACCAGTCTGTGCCTGGGCACCTGCCCCCATCTCACCAGCTTGGCTGTTGCGACCAGTCAGCTGCACACCATGGATCTCAAGTGGGTCTTGCTTTCTTCCTATGCATAATTCCACACATTTGTCAGTCCGCGCTTTTGCAGTCCGCGTCTACCAGGAGCGCGTGTCGGCGTTGCACATCTGTTTGGTGGACTTTTGCCTTGACAGCAGCTACAGTAAGGGTGTTTTGGCAGCTTCGCGACTTCATGCAAGAGACATGCAGTCTGACAACATTGCGTGTTGAATTCCGTCAACAGAAGCAGTGTGGCATCACTGGATGCAAGAATGTCTACACAGATCAATCTTGATAAATATTGACGGCAATCTTGATCAGCATGTCATGCATTTCCAATGGAGCTGCAACCATCACAGGGGACCACAGGCAGCATGCTCCAGCGTTTCTGCTTTGCACACCCCGCATCATTGCTGTAAGTCACCGACAGCACTAGACTGTAGCAGCAATGCAAAAGACACCATGGTTGAGACATGCATAGAAATGTGTGAATTGTTTGCAGGGGCTGCAATCTGCTGCAGGCGCTGAAGCTGACCTGCCCCAGCCTGTCTGCTTTAGATGCCACCTTCTGCACCCAGCTGGACAGCCTTACCCTCAGCAGGGCCCTTGCAGGAGCCCCCCATTTAGACTCACTGGTCCTGAGTGTGTGCATGGGGCTGGATCCGGTCATCCCTACTGACCTCACTTCCATTGGCAACCTCAGCTTACTGGACCTGTCATATACAGGCATCCAGGTATGTGCCATTGCAGCCGCATGCACTGTTTTGTCTCTGTGACAGTGCTGTGTGCATCGTGTCACGCCAAGAAAGAGGCAGCGTGTGTTGCAGGCACTGGAAGCAGCCTTGCCTCCGACAGTGTCAGACTTCATGCAGTTTTCATGTCTCTGCTTACATACAATGCAAGTGCGTGCCTGTGCTTGTGCCCATCCAAACATGTTTATACAACAAAGCCTGCTATCATCGTGTGTCTCGTGCAGCTCCCGAGTCAGTGACATGCAAGTGAGCAATACCTGAGGAGCCGGCTACTGTTGTGCTGCTTCATGATTCTGCTACTCTAGTTAACAGCAAGACTTAGTACAGACACCACAAGGTGTCTGATATGCAGGATCTGAGAGCAATAGCACAGTGTTGCCCAAGGCTGACCAGTCTCAACATCAGCTCCTGCCGGAGCTTGGACCCTGCTGCTCTCTCCATACTTCTTCCCTCTGGCTGTACAACTGGCTCACCGAGAGCTTTGCCTGCAAGTGCCAGGCAGAGGTCACCAAGACTGCTGGCACCAGACACTCAGGAAGCAGTCATGTTGCAAGAATTTGGATTGCTAGCTGGGCAGCGAGGCTGTGCTCTGCCCCTGTTGACCAGTTTGGATGTGTCGTATTGCTCGCTGCCACCAGAAATGGTGTGCAGCTTGTTGCAACATGGCTGTAGGTTTCAGGTAGGTTGGATGCATGCAACAACCACTTGTTCTGCATGACAGACAGTGCATAGCAGTTGCATTTGATGGAGTGTATGCAATTCAGTTGAGCACGAATGCGCATTGCCAAGCTGTGAGCTGGCAATACTGTGAGTGTCAAAGTTCTGAGCTGAGTGCACTGCATATGACTGACTCTCTGAGCCTTCACGTTGAGTTCAAGGCTTACTTTTCAGCCACAGCTTTCACTTACCAAGCACCTACTGCACAGCACAACATCTTGTTATATTACTGAGGACGACTCATCTAAACGCTATGTTTTCACGATAGGACATTGCCATGAATGGTTGCTCGGGCATGACAGACATAGTCTGGCAGCATGTCAATGCACCAGAAGCCTCACAGACAACCTCAGAAACAGCTGATGCAAGCCACGCCTTGGGGCACGCACTGCAGTCATTAAGTTTGGTCGGCTGCAAAAGTCTGCGGTGCTGCTATCTTGGCGTGGTTCCGGAGCCATCTGTTGATCTGTTGAGTCTATCTCAGCATCTGCAGCAGCCAATCAGTTGGATGCCAGCCAGGTGCCATCTGTCAGGTACCACAGTATGTTGGGCATCTTGCACAATCAAAGGATATACTGGTTCATATTGTGTATGCTGCGTATTATTAAGTATCTAGGTATTTGCCAGGTTTGGCACTTCCCATGCCACTGCCATCAAGTTGCGAGCCAAAGAACATGGGATGCATTCAACCCCAGCATCTTGCAACAGACCATGCCGTGATGCGTCATAGCCACTACGGTTCATCGAGCATGTCTCACCTCTTAATTGTTGGTAGACTCCCCGCTGTTGCAGCATGACACAGCTGTCACTTGCATGGCTGCAGGGCAAGCAAACACAATGTGATTTTCATCCTCTGTTCAACATTGCAGAGAAAACAAAGGCGTTGCTACCTAGGCATTTGCTGTGCTAAAGGCAAAACCTGCCAGTATCTACATGAAGAGCATGACATCCACATCTAAATCTGCTGTCAAGGTCAAACCCTGTCACCTCAAGACCTGTGCGCTGACAGCAGGATTGAACACTGCAGGGGTGCAGAACCTGAAGCTTGGTCTGTCTGGTGTACGTACTGTGGCTCTGTGCCTGTCACACCTGACAGCCCTGGACATGAACAACTGTGCTGAGATTCAGCACCTTCAGCTGCGCTGTCCAAGCCTGCTGACAGCATACTTTCAAGCTTGCGGGTAAACAAGTTCTGCCATGTGTATTTGCCTCATCAATCTAAGATGGAATTCAGGCAATGCTGCTACCAGTTTTTTTTCACAATGGTACTTGTCTATTGCTCTCATCATACCAGCTTGCAGTCTGAGCAGGGGACAAACGCTGTCTAGTGTGCTCTCTACTGTGCAGCCTGTGCTGTCTCACAAGGCAGACTGCCACCCAGGCATAGTTCTTGAGCTTGAGACCGTGTTATTCTTGCATGCAGATCTCTTACTGGATGTATGCTGCGCCAAGCGTTGCGCACCAGCCGAGATTTGCACACTCTTGATATACAGCACATCACACTACCTCCAGACACTGTGCTGCAGCTCAAGCAGATGTTGCCATTGTTAAAGTCTGTTCTGCAGGCACAGCGAGCATAAATAAGACAAGTTGCACTGACTGGCTACTCTGTTGACTTTTGTTTGATTGAATCCTATTGTTGACTTACGGTTGCAATTGTCAGCTTCTTTCTGCTGAACCATCCGGCCACATGGGAACTCTGGCAATGTAGTTGTACATTTGTGTTGGACGACAATTTTTTTGTACTGCTACATGTGGTGACTAAATGTTGTGCCAGGTAAGCAGTGTCATCATGCAAGCGTCCTGTCAGAGCTGTTTCTGTTTGTGTATTAAACCTTAAGTGTGTGGTCTGCATTCTTTGGAACACGATGTTTGATCAATCTTGCCCACAGTGAGCGACTGCCTTCGTCCAAGGTCTGCTTGTAGGGTTGATAAGCAAGAAAGGACTCATCTGTCTTTCAAACCAAGCCCACCAAGCATCCATTCCGTTACTGTTCCGCAATGCGCTTATGCTGGCCATAACATTCGCTAAAGAACGCATTCAATGCCTTGCATCACCTGTATGGATCTGTGTTAATCTGTCATCAAGGACCAACAATGGCGGTATGTAACAAGGCAACCGGCTACAATGTGATGGACTATCAAATCGAAAGTAATCTTCTGCAATGCAAGGATACCCTGCAAGTCATCGCTCTTGCTACAGTGACTGCTCTCGAGTTGCCAGAGCAATCCAGAATCAATACTGCCAAAATTGCTTAGGATCAGGCTGCTGAGACTAGCAATTCTGTCCAACCCGCACTTGTACTTGCCATGATGTTGACTACATCGAAACCAAAAAACAAAGCATCAATGATACCTGTCAAACAGCACATGACTGGACCAGCACAACTACCAACTGCTTACACGTTTTGCTTGCTCACATCCTAGACAAACAGCCCTGACAATGAGAACTTTGTTTCACTTGGACACTGGTTTGGCAATGCCTCTCTGAATGAGGGTTGTAGCCATGTCTATAATGCTTTCCTGCCAGGGATGAATCGAGAGACCCAACTCCTTTTGTACCTACAATACCCCACAGCACTGCTCAGTCAGATCGACAAGGCTAACTGTAGTTGAGGGGCAACAGCGTCTGCTCTGCAAACATGGACGACTTGTGCCTTCACGTGCATGAGCACCACTATGACAAATGCCACCATGACAAGACCAATGCACATGACCAAACATCAGCTTGCACAATGCGTCAGCTAGCATGCACAGTTTATTGGCTAGCCAAATCTGTGTGTGCCAGTACCTTGCTGTTGTCAATGACATGCTTGGCTTCTGACTCCTTGCCCTCAGCAATCTTGAAGTTGGGAAAATGCTTGGACAGGCAGTCTGTGAGAGTCTTGACGGGCACAGTAGAGTCCTGACTCACCAGATACCTGCAGCACTTGTCATATGTCACCCGTCAGGCACAGCTCACAAATCTTCTTCAATGCATCCACAACAACATTCTGGTCTGTGAGGTCACTGCAGCGGCAGGGCATTACAGCCATAAATGTACACAGAGAGACTGCAGGCAAAGCAAATATGCACAATCAGATGGTAGAGCTGTATGCCTTCTCTGCTGTCATGCAGATAGCTTGCTGCCAGACCCAGAAACATCACATCAGCATTTGCTGCTATATCAATTACCTTATCAAAATCAAAAAGATGCTACACAATGTATAATGGCAGCATGGTGGACATGGCACCTGCCCTTGGCTGAAGGCACTTCAGCTGCCAAGATATGAGCACGAGCAATGTCCCGTACATCACACACCCATGGCATTACTGAGTCGTTAGTTCCTTCTATCAATCCCTGTAACATTGCATGCATGTGTTAGCACCCTGATTGGCCTGAATGCAGATTTTTCAGTATGACATCTGCCGAAGGTATCTGGTGCCATGTTTGCCTCTGTAGCAACCTGCAATGCAGTGAAGTACCTCTCACGATGCCAGGATGCAGATAGCATTGTACATAAAGTCGTAACTCATTTGCATCTGAAGAAAAGCAGCACAAGCCTAGGAAAACCTCTTGTGGTTGTTGTCTTCATAACAATGCAGTAAACAAGGAATCTCAAAGCTTGCAAAAACAGGACATAACCAATGGCCACAGCAAACAGAACGCAGCTATGAATCCAACACAATGTTGACTATGGTTGAGTAGTCAGGTCAGCTCAGATCAGCATCAGTCACAGCATACCATGGAGAGATGCATCGGTGGTGAGAACATTCACATACCTTGACCTCCAGAATGCTGGTGGCATCAGCCCGGTTGCTGATGACAGGGCCCAGTACAAATGTGGGGCAGATGGTGATCAGCTCAAAGTTGTGCTTTCTGCTAATCTCCCACGCTTCTCTCTCTGCCGCCACCTGCAACAGAGACAGAGTCAATCAGGCTGAGCAGTAACATGAAGCTGCTAGGAACCAAATTTGCTGTAAATTTGAGCTGTATGTCAAGCTGACATTGTGCAGCTGCACCCTTCTCATTGTAAACAGCAGGCAAGCATGTGGGCATGAGCAAAATAGCAAAACTGGTCACAAAGTCCACTACATGCAGAATTACTATGTGCTGTGTTAGCCAGAGCTGTCACAGAGAGAGTGACTATTGAGCTCGTGCATGCACAGGTTTGATGTAGTATTACAAATTTGACATAGTCACTGCTGGATTGGGGGTGCACAAGAGAAGCCTTGATGCACCAAAAGAGACAGCCCAAAGCTTGACTGTTACACAGCGTATGAGAGTGCGTTACCTTGCTGTACCGGTAGGCATCCGCGCCCTGTGCGTTTTCATCCGCTTCTGTGTTCCAATCTTCCTCAGTGTACACTTTGCCCTTTGGACCCGCCTTAGGCTTCACAATGGCTGCAATACAGCAGCACAGCTTCGCAGTGAGAAGCTTTGTAGCCATATATGCATGCAGCTGGGGTGCAATGCGCTACTTATCAAGGCTGATATTTTCCATCTGCCTTGGCATTACCCAAGACATTATTTACCAACCTGTTGACTGGGACAAGTAGTATCTGATTGTACGCAACCTGGATGAATTGCAACATTTGATTTGTGCCAGAAACACTTACATGCAAAGGAAGAAGTCAGGACAACACGCTTGATGCTGTCTGTGTTTTTGGCCACACTGCCCAGCACATTTTTGGTGCCACCAACAGCTGGCTCAATGAGCTGTTTCTTGGGATCTGTGACGTTTCTGATGAAAGGAGAAGCTGTGTGGAAAACATAATCAACTCCCTAAAATGCAAGTGATTGTTTCAAATTCATGTTACAAGTGAACCTGCATCACAAGGCATCAGAATCTGCAAGTATGTACCTTGACGATCGAGTCAAAGCTGCCCTCCTTGGTCAGGTCTGCTGCGTGCAAAGTCAGCTTGCCTGGAAGAGCCTGCATGTTGCCATGGAACCAGTCACGAGGCGCTGCCCCCATGTTGTTGCGCTTGGACTACACGTGCATGCATGCGTTGACCGACCTCAGCAAGCTTGGTCAGATGCGCGACCTTCTCCTTGTTGGATGTATCTCTCACAGTACCTTTGACGTTGTAGCCCTTCTCCAAAAGCTGCTTTACAAGCTCCGTTCCGATAAAGCCGCTAGCACCAGAAACAACTGCTGTGTACGCACCGCTGTGATCCACCGGCCCCATGATTGGCAATGATGTAGTATGAAGGGTCTGCTTTGTCGAGATTGAGCAAACAGCTAGATCGGGACCAGTGACAATTCAACTTACGGAGAGTCGCTTGCTTACGACCTTATGCCATGCATCTGACCATGGGCTGAAAATAACGTGATAATCTTGTGCCTGTACGCACGTGCGAGCATTATACCTTTTGGAAGAGAAGAAAACAGGGTGTGACATTCTGACCATTGGTATAACAATGTACTGCTTGTTGCTGTGCCTATGGCAGTGACACTGTACACATTTGATGCTGCTGTGTGTGTGGCACATTGGTTCGTTGACTTGACTTTAAGACCGACTTGGCACTGATTGGCTAGCTTGACATGGACACTATTTGGATACTGGTTTAGCAATTCCCCTCTGAATGAGGGTGGTAGCCATGTCAATGATGCTTTCTTGCCAGGGGTGTATTTGCAGACCCAGCTCCTTTTGGACCTGCAGCAGCCCAGAACTCTGGTTCAGATGACAGCAAGGGGATGAGTAGCTCCGGCTTGTCAATGTTACAGTTGGACCTGGCTTACATGTACAAGTATAACCAACACAAGCTTCCAAGAGTCACAATAAGCGGATCAATACACAAGCTTGGACATTTCATCAGACAATGCACAGTCGACAATCGTGACAGTACCTTGCTGTTATCAATGACCTTCTTGACCTCTGCCTCTTTGCCATTGGCAAACTTGAAGTTGGGAAAATGCTTGGACAGGCAGTCTGTGAGAGCCTTGACGGGCACAACAGAGTCCTGACTGACCAGATATCTGCAGCAAGAGGGGAACATAGAATGGGGGACAATGTTGTCTCATCCTCACAACAAGTTTGCTGATGGCATGCAGTGATGCTGTGAGGCCAAGCAAGTTCAAAGCATCAAGAGGGTACATCGGAACTGCAATGAGCTAGGGCAGGGTGCAGTAAAAAGCCCACACGAAATGTACTGAAAACATACGTTTAAAATGAAGGTGACTTGCTGCAGATCAAGTCATGAGCATTGAGTCCTGCACCCAAGCACATTAAAGGGACTATTGCCCTCAGTTGTAAATGTACAATCTAAATCTCACCTGCCCTTGGCTGAAGGCACCTCGACAGCCAGGATATGAGCACGAGCAATGTCCCGTACATCACATACCCATGGCGTCACTGTGTCATTGGTTCCTTCTATCAACCCCTGCAGAACCAGACAAGTCTGTCAGTGGTGTTATACGCCTGCCAACTATGCCAATACTACATGTGCTCGTTGGCTTTTTGACATGACTGCGGAGCTTTCATGCATGGAACCTACAATTGATGTTGGGGTTCAGGTCCACGAGCTGCATGCATGTCATAAGAAATCATCGCCAGCAGGGCCGAGTCATGTACCTTGACATCAAGAATACTGGTGGCATCAGCACGGTTGCTGATGACCGGGCCCAGCACAAATGTGGGGCAGATGGTGACCAGCTCAAAGTTATGCTTTTTGCTGGCATCCCATGCTTCCCTCTCTGCCGCCACCTGCACCAGAGGCAGTTTACAATGCCACCTGCAGATCGGGTTAACATAGCAAGAAACCAAACATTGTTGTGTCGCCCTAGTCTTGCACAGATGTCAGGTAGTTGGCTGCAGGATGGTGTTTAAGATCAGATGAGCGTATAGCAGGTTACAAGTGTGCAATACCTTGCTGTATCTGTAGGCATCCGCGCCTTGTGCATTTTCATCCACTTCGGTGTTCCAGTCTTCTTCGGTGTACACTTTTCCACTTGGACCGGCTTTGGGCTTCACAATGGCTGCATGTCCGCAGAACAATTTGGATTGGCTGCAGTAATGCATGCATGCATTCTGCACTTTGCAACATCGCATGATGTGGACAAACGCTTGGCGGATTTCAGACCAGAATGCTTGACACTAGAGGGATATGAGTAGGTGCAATATATGCATTCATGCGCATTGGATCACACAGTCAGCAAAGTTTTTGCTTGATCCTGTGTGCCTTACATGCAAAGGAAGAGGTCAGCACAACACGCTTGATGCTGTCTGTGTTCTTGGCCACGCTGGAAAGCACGTTCTTGGTGCCACCCACAGCTGGCTCAATAAGCTGTTTCTTTGGGTCTGTTACATCCCTGATAAATGGAGAAGCTGTGTGAAAGACGTAATCGACTCCCTAGAAGACAACATGTGTTCAGAATTGGGAATCAAAACTACACTGCAAAACATGGCAACAAAGCATATGAGGCAGCCAGTACCTTCAGGATTGAGTCAAAGCTGCCCTCCTTGGTCAGGTCCGCCGCATGCAAAGTGAGCTTGCCTGGCAGAGCCTGCAAGTCACCGGTGAGAATCACAAGTAACAAGTGGTATGAATGCATACAGACCTTATGCAGCATGACACAGTTGACCATATATCAAGCAGACTGTATGGAGTACACATGCATTGCTTACGAAAACCGACCTCAGCGAGTTTCGTCAAATGAGCTGTCTTTTCCGTATTAGACGTGTCTCTAACGGTGCCTTTGACGTTATAACCCTTCTCCAGCAGCTGCTTTACCAGTTCAGTGCCAATAAAGCCGCTTGCACCAGACACAGCCGCGGTGTATGCACCGCTATGAACGACGGGTCCCATACCGATCTTGTGAACGATAAGTTCACAGTTTTAAACAGATCACAAATATGCGATAAGTGCAGGGCTTGCGTGCGGACAAGTGCTGGCTGATTAACCTCGACGCATTCACAGCACCATGACTGCATGTGCACGCACGGGTCCTGACTGAACCCCAGTTAGTAAGTTTTACAAAAGCTGCACAGCTGGCTGCGGATGTGACATGTAGCGATTAGAGCGATTTGACTCTAACACCACTGCTCCTAGCAGCCTGGAGTTTTTTTGCGAGGAATTGTGGGACGCAATGCTCAAGACACTCTTGTACATCATGGGCCATGTGATGCATGCATGCCGCTCTATCTACACCAGCATATGAATTCGAGAACAGACTCCCAAATCTGCCTAAATGACAATAACAAAGGTATTGTCAGCCAATTGTGTGCTGAAATTCTCAAGTGCATTAATGCCATGCATGTCTGACCCAACAGTGACCCAATTAGGTGCTGGCTGCAAGCTCATGCACGGCACATTTGGTGCTGACGGTGGAAGATGTTTCAGTAGCTACTATGGCTATAGCCTAACTAAGTCATACTTGTTTTAACAGTAGAGCTTGTGGGCAAGCTTGCAGTCTCCCAGCACGTGAACAGACACCACGTGTTTGGCCTGATGATGAGCACGTCTGTGGTTAGTAAAACATCATGAATGATGTTTCTGTCAGCATAGAACCAAACACATTCACCTAGCTGCCCCCAACTTCTGCTTCAAAGCTTCCAGTGCTCTTATGCTGACAGCAGACCTCGGCTGCCTCAGAGCCGATGCATCAGAAACATCATCCTCACTTTGCAGCATGTCATACCGATGCTGATGCACTGGTTGCTGGTCACCAACGCTGTTAGCATTAGCACCTGTGCTGCCCTCATGCACTACAGGCAGTACAGATGCAGGTGAAGCAAAGAGGCTGCTGTCCGTCTGCAAGGTACTGAATGAGGACTCTGCTGCCATGTCCAGGGAACTGACTGTCGTGCTGGTAGTGGCAGCAGTTCCTGTTGCTGTGCTACACAGCAGGGAATCCTGAATACCGGCCTGCTGCACAATGTTGCGCCGCTGTATGGCATATTGCTTGGCCCTAGACGCATACCTGCCACAGTATGCACAAGCTATTCAAACACGAAGCCACATGAATGTGCGTGAATCCTAGTGCATGACCACAACAATTTTGCATCCCACTTCCTTCTAAGAAACAAAGCAGTACAGGAAACATCCAAGTAAATGTTCAACTGCCAGGCATACGACCTCACAAAGACCACTGCCAACAGATGACAGTTTGAAGTGCTGGAAAACCCCACAGCACACACGGGACGCTTGATCAATCCAAATTGACAGGCAAGACCAGGAGCATATTATGATGTCCAACACAGAGTACAAGACCGCATCACCTGTATGCATAGGCATATGTGCTGGCGGTGCTGCTACTCTGGCGCTGCCATGTCACCTTGTCACAGTTGACATTGACTGCACTGGAGGTGACAGCAGCAGCGTCACCAGTTGAGCAGTAGTCACTGTCGTCATCAGTGCAGCTGCTACTCAAGCTGTCATCACTGCTGCTGCTGTTGTCATCCTGCTGACTAAGCTGGTGAGGATGAGCATGTTGTTCAGAAGGCTCTGCGTTCTGAGCCCGCCTAAGAGACAAAGCCAAGCATGAAGCGGACAAGTTTATTGCGTTACAAAAGCGAGTAGACACATTCCTATGAGCACAGGCACTGAGCTCAAAGGATGCAATTGGCAGATCAGATCATCAAAAAAGCAGGAGGACAAGTGTCATTTTATATGTATATGGTTATAAACCATACAGGGCAGGACAATCGCCCCAAGTGTTTCAAGTGCACAAACAAGACACCAAGAGAAGCAGCACACAAACAGAACAAGATCAAAGCATTACCTTGCATCTGTATTTGCGCCAGACCGGCGGCGTTGAGTGCCTCTAGCACTCCTCTGAGCTTGGAAGTGGCGAGCCATGCCACTCAGGGAAGTGGGCAATGCCTCATCCTCATCTTCTCCTGAAAGGCTGCTGGAGGCCTCACTCGGGCTGGTTCTAGCAGGAGCCCCTTGCTGAAAAGGGTGGCCCTGGCCTTCACGCCACATGTAGCGCTGAAACTGCCCTTCTTGGTAGTCGCTCAGCAGCTGCTGTTCAGACGCCGCTGTCCCATCATTGTCAGTGCCTGGCAGCAGCACACTCACTTTCAGTTCGGCAGTGCAGCAGGTGAGTGACGCATGTCTGCAGGACAAGCACATGCAGACAAGCAAGATGAACCCTTCATGTAATGGCAAGTAAGCCCTTCAACAGGTCAGCCTTGAAGACATTGCAGCGCTGTTGACCTGCTGATGACTCAACAGCCAAATTGTAAGACTCCTGCTGTTGCCGCACTGCATGCTCTGCAGCAGTCGGCTGCCTTGCTGCATCATCTGACTGCGTCACAGCACTCAGATGCTGGCTGCCAGACTCACTGAGTATCTCCTCAAGGCCTTGCTGATCTGAGCGATGGGGCACAACTTCAGCAAATGCCGGTAAGTGTGCCTCGGCAGGCTCTGAAACATGTATGGTGAGCGATGCATGCTGCCCAATAGCATCTGCATGCTGCTCATTGCCCTCAGAACACTGGTCAGTACCAGCTGGTTGCTGCCCAATGTCACTGCCTTGCTGCCTGTTGCTAGCGGATGGCAGCCCACTACCAACAGGATGCTGCCTACTGCCAATGGGGCCTTGACCATTACCATCAAGATGTTGCCCATCATCTCCAGTGTGCTGCCTTTCTGCCCTCAAGGACTGCTCGGTGACATCAGCCGCCTTTGCCTTTGCATCTATTGACTGCAGTCCAGGCTCCAACATCAGCTGGTCTGCATTGTCATTCCCTGGGGCATGCTTTCTGGCAGGGTCCTCCTTGGAATTAGCCAGCTGCTGAGGTGTTGCCTGGAGTTGCTGAACACATTCTGCCATGTCCACATCCACCTGCTCCAGCAGTTGCAGCGTGGCCTGCAGCCTGCTCAGGCCATTGTCAGCTTGTTGAGCTGACGCCTTTTGAGGAGGCTGGCTGACTGTGGTTGCACCCCCTGCTGTTGCCTGCCGAAGTGCGCCTGGAGCAATGGACGAAGGTTGTGCCGCCGGTCCAGCCTGCTTGCCAGAAGGCACTCGCTTAACAAACAGCTGCCTGCTTGGAGTTGCCACAGCTTGTTGGTGGTTGTCGTCTTCCTTCCCAGACTCAGAAGGTGTGCTGGCCTGTGCCTGTCCCAGAATGGGGTTACCATTGGGGTAGGGCAGGCCTTCTGAGGCCTTGGGGGTGAAGGGTAAGGCATGACCATATGGTCCCGAGGTCTGCATGGCAGTGAAAGAGGGCTGGGTTTGCCATGCATAAGGTCCTCTTGTGAACCACCATGCATTTGTATCATATACACATGATATATCATTAGTACGTATCATTGTTTTTTCTGCATGTTGGATATATACTGTTACTTGTATATTGCATGCATTTATATATACTGATAAATTTTAAATGAATATCATAGTTATTACTACATACTGCATATATAATCTATGGCCAACCCATAAATGTAACCATCACCAGGCAAGACCCAGCACACATAGTTGTTAGCTCAGCCACATGGCACTACTGTTTGCATCAAGCTTGCATGGAGTGGCACTTCTTCACTTCTCAGCTGAGAGATAAGTCAGGTTGAGACACACCTGCTCAAGCGGCTCATCTTCGTCCACAGATAACTCCTTCAGCAGACGCTCCATCCATGGGTGAGTCACAGGCGGCAGGGGGGCTGCTGGTGACTGAGCCCTGGAAATCAGCCCTTGACGAGCAGGGCAGGGCCTCAAGGCACTGCCTTGACCTGCTGGTGAATGCCCTGAAAGTCTGGCCTGATGAAGGTCATCATGCAAGCCTGCATCAACTGAATCAACTGTGGCTGCAATCAAGATACAGCTTGATTGGCTCATGAGCATGATGAACACGTCTTGCAGCAAAAGGTGTCATGTGTATAGCAAAACATAGGACGACACTGCAAAGCAGGTCGAGTAATTGATGTGCAATGTAGCATTGAAAGTCAGCATCTTGTTGCCGAGATTCCCTCTGAGACCACGTTTCTGTGAGGCAAGCAGTCAACATCATGAAGCGCAAAAGTAGCTGTATTGGCAAATGCCCAAACAAGGCTGTATTTGCCACTGGCAGCAATCTTTGGCAGCTGTACTTACCACCCTCTAAGCCACGTCCAACACTAGGCCGCAACTTGGCTTCAGGCTCACTCCCCTGTTGTTCCACTGCTGCTAGCATCAATTCTCGATCAGCATGAGGCTCCAGTGGGTCCCCACCTTGCATCCCACCCTGCTGCGGGTGCTCATGCATGTGCTGTTTGGGAGTCTCTGCAGGCGGCTGCGCCTCTGTCGCAGCTGACGACTCTTGTGTCACTGGGACATGTGTCTGTGAGTGAAGGCCATCCTGAGGTACAGCAGCAGCAGGCAGTAGCATGGGCAGAGCGCCATGGCCATAAGCTGATGCAGGGATGAGGTAATAAGCCTGAGGGGTAAAGGCAGGCATCCCGGCAGATCCTGGCAGCGGGCCAGCAGCAGCCAAGACTGCTGCAGAAGCTGCTGGCAGAGCTTGTGCTTGCTGCTGGGGCTGTGCTGTGAGTTCTGAGCATGGACTTAGTGGTGGAGGTGATGAAGTGTATTGGGCTGAGACTGCCACAGGTGCATTGAGCGTTGCCTGAGTGGGTGCTTGGGTGAGTGCTTGAGTGGGTACTTGCATGGATGCTTGATCGACATCCAAGCAACAAGTCAGCTCAGCAGCAGATTTTGCAGACACAATTGGATTGCTGACTGATTCACCAGCTTGTGCAGCAGCAGCAGCAGCAGAAAGACGCGCAGCTTCATCAGCTTCAGCCTTACTGACACCAGTAGGAAGAGGAGGAGCAGAAGCTGCCTGGATTGGTGTCTGGTGGGCTTCAGGGGAAGGGGGGTCAGGGACAACACCAGGAGGAGACACGGAGGCGCTCTGCTGCTGTTCGTCAGACCCCACAGTCTGTGCAACTGCTTGGGTTCCAGCGCAACTGTCTGGTTCATCCTGAACCTGCATCTGTGTTTGCAGCACAGCATGGTGCGACATCAGCAAAGCCTCTTGTTGCTCCTCTTGCAGCGTTTGCAACATGGCCTGCTGATGCTTGATCAGCCTCTGCTGCTCAACAAATAACTGCTGCTGCTGGTGTGCCTGTTCCCACTGCTGCTGTTGCAGCAAGGCATCATGCACAGCAGATTGCTGCTGTAGCAGGAGCTGCTGCTGCTCATACACTGCCTGCTGCTGCTCAAGCAGCTTCTGCTGCTCCTGCTGTTGCTGCTGCTCCTGACTAAGCCCTGCCAGCGCAGCTTCTGCCAAGCTTTGCAGCATGGCTTCATGTGCGTTTGATGTCTGCTGCTCGTCCTGCTGCTGTTGCTGTTGCTCTTCATCCTGCTTCTGCATCTGTTGTAGGGAAGATTGAGCCAGCAGCTGCAGAGCCAGCTGCTGTTCTATGGCGTCCTGCTGATGTGCCTGTTGCTCCTGCTGCTGCCTCTGCTGGTGCTGTTGCAGCTGCTCCAGGGAGCTTTCTGACAGGGTCTGCAGCACCAGCTGAAGGAGTGCATCATCAAGAGGTGACAGACCAGATCCATCTGCTTGAAGAGCACCCATAGCTGCTTGCGGCGAGGCCACAGCTGGCAATGAGGCGGCCACAGCTGGCAATGAGACGGCCACAGCTGGTGATGAGGCGGCCACAGCTGCTTGCAGGCCAACAGCACTCTGCATAGCGTCTGCAGCCCTTTGTAGCGCAGACATAACTGGTGCACCCCTGCCCGCTGTGACTGCATCCAAGCCTGGCTGTGATGAGGCATGCAGCCTGTCCCCAGCCTGCATTGGCGACTGCTTGGTGACGGCCTGGGGGCTATCAGCCATGTCCAAGCCTGCTGATTGCATGGCAGACTGTGATGGCTGACTGCTGTGGCACCTGCTGCTGCTGTTGCTGGAATGCTTGTCTGTCAGAGAGCTGAGTGAAGCCCTTACGCTTGCTTGCCATTGCTGCTTTGCATCACCTGCAGCAATGTTAGACTTTGCTGACTGTAGGTCTTTGCAAAGACATAGCCAATGATCAGCTGCAGACAAGGCGTGATTGTCACAGTCCTATGAGCCTCAGATGCAAATGGTGTAAGAGATGGTTTTTGAAAACTATTGTGCTCAGTTTGTAAAATCTGCTTGTGGAGGCACACAGTAAACAAAGTATGCGCCTACAGAAAAACACTGCTGACTAAGACCAGCATCCTTCAGCTGAGCCAGTGCAGCAACGACTTACTGCGACTTGGTTTGCTGTATGAATCAACAAAATGCCATTGTAGAGACGCGCATGAAAAGCTAGTGATATGTGCCATCAGCTAGGCATGCATTCATGATGTGGCCTAAACAGGCGATTAGATGTGCAAACGAGCACCTGGCTTCATGCAGGTGACAAGATGCATACCTGTTTGCACATCAGTGGTGGCAAGCAGAATGGCAAGCTCCTCTGACACTGCCTGCTGTGCAAGCTGCTCAATAGCCCCTCTCTGCACCAGAGCACCTACAGCAAAGACACTGAATCCTAAGCTGACACTTGCTGTTTGTATGCTGCAGTGCTTGCCTGACAAGGATCTGCGTTGTTTGGATGATCAGAGGCCAACAAATGGTGCTCAGGCTGAAATCATCTGTCAAACATTGGCTGGCGAGAGTAATCATGCAAGAGCAAGCCTGCCACACAAAACAATCTGCATTGAGACGAACCACATGTAGCTGAACGCGTTACTGAGCATGTCATGGGTAGGTACATCATAGGTAATGGGTAAGCTCTTGTAGTCAGCACAGATGCACTCTTCTCTGACTAAGGGCAGCTGTACCAGGCATGGCAGTTAGGCATTCTGGGGACTTGGTGTCTTGTGCACCAGCTTCATGTGCTGCCTCTGCACTTTCAGGCTTGCTGTTTTGGAAGGCAGACCACAGCCTGCTAGCCACAGCGTCAGCCAGCCATTCAGCCAAGCTGGCCCTCAGCAGCCCAGTGCCTGCAGATTGCTGCCCATCGTCATGCCTAGTGTCAGCCAGCTGTTGGGAGGAGTTGTTTTTCGGTACAGCTTTGCTGCTGGTGCTGCTGCTTGCTGTTGCCCTCAGCTGGTCGTGAGCGCCTGCAAGGGTATGGGTGTGGTTCCCATGACTGCTGCTGGTGGGTGTGTGTGTAGCGAATGCGGTCTGGGCGGCTTCTGGAGATACATGACTGGACCCAGGGGTGGGCCATTGCAGCACCCCTGCTGACTGTGCATCTGACACCTGTGCATCAGATGCCTGGCCTGAAGCAGGCAGTGTTGCGTGTGACATTTGAGCTGACTGTGCCTGAGCCGTCTGCTGAAAGGCAACAGCAGGTGGTGATGCCCTTGCTGACTGAGGTGTGGATTGAGGCCTTGACTCAGCACCATCACGCATCAGCTGCTGTGGCGGCTGCTGATGATCGCAGGCATGTGCAGGATGCAGTAGGTGCTGCGGCAGCTGCTGCTGAAACGGATCCTCTGGCAGTGACGCAGCAGCTTCTGCTGCTGTCTCATCAGTGACTGATGCCTGACTTGGACTGGCTGAGAGGACTGGACTCAGCATAGCCTGTACAGAATGCTTTGGAGTGCCTGGCACCTTGTTACACGGCAGCCCCAGATTCTCAATAGGGGTGCCAGTCCCAGGCTGCTGCTGCATCTCCCAGACCCTGCTGTGTCTCACACTAGGCAGCTGTGCCTGCTGCTGTTGCTGTGCTGCCAGCTCCATCAGCAGGTCATCATACTGCTGCTGCAGCCCTGTGTCTGCTGCAGCTGCACCTGGAAAGCAACCACTGTCCCTAGCCTGCACGCTCTGCGCTTGTGGACATGTCACCGGCTGAAGGCCTGGGTGTGAGAATGAGATGGCAGAGGCGTTGACTGGCGAGGTCTCACACGCAGCAGTGGGAACAAGTGTGCCGCCTGGCAGAAGCTCGTCAGCATATGCTTGATGATTGTAAGGCGCTTGCCACGTGGCCTCAGGGACCCTTGCAGAAGTCGCCTGCCTGGCGGATTTGTCACCGTGATGGTCACTGGTCCTGGTTGAAGCTTGCACCAGGCTTGCATCCGTTTCACGCGCTGCCATGGCTGTCATGTTTTCAACCCGAGCCATGCCAGAGACCTTCTGCTGTGTGCAGGTGTGGAGTACAGCCTGTGGCTGACCAGGACGCTGTGCAGCAGCTGCCTGAGAGTCATATACATGGGCTTGATGTCCGTCTGCTGCGGGAGCAGAATGCTTTGCAGCAGGTTGGGGACTAGGCAAGGCTCTGGATGCATCCACAAGGGGCTGCAGCCGGTGTGCAGATGGCTTGCTGCCCTCTGCTGTGCCCTGTAGAGCCTGAGTGCCCATGGCTGAAGGGGCAGCCCCTTCAGCTAAAGGCAGCTGTTGCCCTTCCTGGGAGCCGCCAGAGGGATCATCATCAAGGGTCCGCCTGGGTAGGGTTGAGCCTACACGCCTGCCAAAAGCCACACGAGGCTTCTTCTTCTGCCTGGTGTTAGCTGGTGGGGGTTGGAGTGGGGTTTGCTGCTGGGAGTTGGGGCCAAGTGGCTTGCCTGCCTGCTGTGCCTTGGGCGGCAGAGGTTGGGTGTTGAGGGACAGCTCTGTGAAAGGCGCAGCAAATGGCGCAGCAACCTTGCGCTTAGTGCCTGGAAACGCAAACACAACCATCAATGTTCCTCATCCCTGCATTAAATGCGTATAAGCCACAGTAAATGTCAGAGCTAACAAAAATACTCCAGCTATTCCCAACTAACATTTCACTTTACTTTGTGCAAGCTCTTCAAGAGACACCTGATCTCGCCTGGGCAAAATTCTCATGTCACATGCAGATTCAATGTTATGGGGCCAAGGTACATCTTTAGCATGCTTGCTGTCTGGTATGGTGTCAATAGTTTTGGCGAGGATGATACCTGGGGCATTATTCAAAATGCTTGCAACCCTGCCTGCTTCAGGCTTGCTTGGTGGGAGCCTCATGTGGGCAGTTGCAATGCGCTGCTCAACATCCTTGGCAATGGCGTCTTGCAATGCTTGTACACTGCTGAAGGTCTCATCCGCAGCCATGCAATTGTCCAGCTCCTCCACAACATTGCCTGCTGAGCCTGCACACCCAAAAGTTCTGTCTAACCTCTGGAAAAGCCTCTCAGCGAGGTGACACACAACCAATTAGTATTGTGACTCTGTGTGGAGCAAAGTGACAGGATCCTTCGATGGTCCATCAGCTGAAGGGCATGCACAACAGCTGCTGTCAGGTCACGCTCTACTTATACAACTACAAGAGTGCAGGAAGGTTGTAGAGAGTGATGGAGCTCACAACAGAGCAATGCATGCAAGGCATTGCTTGTGTTTTGCACATGTTCCTGAAAGACAGGTTCTTGCCAGAGCAGCAACTGTAGACAGCGACGCAGCAGTAGGCACTGCTGCATGCAAATCAGACGCCGCATCAGCATTGCAGACTGTTGCAATCCCAGCTACATCCTTACAAGCCCAGTGTCATGCACGCTTTTCCCAACAATATGCAGATCTGAGCCCTGATGCATGGCACCAGATGCAGAAGGGTGAACCAATTCAGCACTGTGGTGCAGCATGACAGCGTAAGACATCTCTGGCCCTTACAAGGGACCATTACTGCAATGCACAGTGCAGTGGCGAGCGTCAGAGAGGGCAGCCGCAGCATGCACCCCCAGGTGACAAGGCAGGAGTGCAAATTGCATCTGTGACTTGGTCATTGTCTACAGCTTGGCTGCAGCGCTCTATGGCAATGTGGTTACCTTGTCTGCTTGGTGGCAATGGCTTGCCATGCAGGCCAGCAGGTGCCTTGTCAAGCTGGGCACATTCCAAGGCACATGCTGCCTGCAATGCCTGCAGCTTGACTCGCAGAGCAGCGTAGTCCCCTGGCCCGCCTAACCGGCCTTGTACCATCCTGTGTGCCAAAGCGTTCACTGTTGCTGGCACAAGGTCTGTTGATGGTCAGGAGCAGCTGGCAAGATTACATAGGCCTCCCAGATTTGGATTCTATCGCCCAGTGCAGCCATTGGTACAGGGGGTTTCATGCAAACTGTGATTGTATACAGGAGCTGCTGAGCGACCGCTACATGACAAGGGTTGCAAGCTTCACAGAGCCAGAGTTGACAGATGACACACCGTCTGTTATGTTGTTGCAACATTGTACTATACACCACTTGTAAAATCATCCCAAACATGTTGATGGTTGTGAAACAACACAGGTTGTCACGCTTCAGCACTGTTAGTGTCAAAAAGGTCAGACGCATTATGTTTGGTTCAAGTTGCCCGTGCAACTGAGCTTTCAGCTGACTATCAGAGGCTCTTGCCATGACATCGATTTTGCTACCTTCACCCTTCTTTTCTGCATTCTGTTTGACATTCACAGCAGGTCTTGCAAGAGCAATCAAGCGCAACAGTTCTCACCTGATAGCATGCTGATGCAGGTCATCTGCAGGTGGGAGGACCTGGGGCGTAGGCAGGGGTACTAGGCTGTTGCGCAAGCCAGCCTGAGCACATGCAATGCTTGCCTGCAGGTGGGCTGGCATGGCCTCCTGTACCACCATGTTACTTTGTTCTTGATTACACAGCTGCAGGTCAGGGCAGCCATTCTGTTCAGCTTACACTGGATGCTTAGACTGCTCACAATGCAGCTCACACACACAGCAAAAGTTGCCACGATGCTGGTTTGTTCTTGTCTTAAATGCTGCACTGCATTGCGGATACTGCCTGATGTGAGGATATTAAGTGCTGCACGCTCTTCATGCTCAGCAGTCAAAGCTTGAAAGTGAACCTGCCGACATTTGACATATCACAGGTGCAAAATCTTTGGTGCATTTTTATGTACTGATCTGCTTACCATCTGCTGCTGTGGAAGTTGCTGAGAAACAGGCTGGAAGTCAGACCCCATGAGCTCTGCTGGCTGCTCAAAGTAAGTGCCTCCTGAGGTGGCTGCTGTTTGCCTTTCTGGAGAGACAGGTTTGCCTTTCAGCAACTGGCCAGTGCTGCTCCTGCCGACTGCCTTCCTATGCTTCAGCTTCTGCAGCGCATCAGCCTGCTTTGGCGCGCCTGGCTGCCCTGTGCCATGCTGTGACTTGTTCACCTGAACACTTTGAGTGACCTTGGGCTGCTGTGCTACGCTGACTGCAGCTGTAGCCTGCCCAAGTGCTTGCTCTTGCTTTGCTACTGCACCTTGGTCTGCCAGAGCTTGCGCACCATCGGCAGGTTTGGCGCTTGGCAAAGCTTGCAGAGCCATAGGCGCCTGCAGACTTTGCCTAACCACAGGTTCATTGACTGCTGTGGTGATGGGTGGGGCCTGCTGTGCAGTGTGGGCAGTGACTGCTGCCTGGCCTGGCCGACTCTGTACTGCTGCTGCTGCAGCAGTTGCCGCTGCAGTTGCAATGGCTGTGAGCTGCTCAGTGGACCAAGCATAGCTGGGCAGCCGCTGCTGACCGTGAAGCTGCTGAGGCAGCTGATGCATGGGAATGGGGTGAGGCTCATGGGACACAACATGCCTTGGTGGGGACTCTGGCCATTGGGAATACACACCAGGATCTGCTATGTCATGTTGCACTAAATTGCCAATGCCTCCTGCCTGCTGCGATGTTGTGTCCTGTTGGTTGCGCAAATCCTCAAAGCATGGTACCTCAGGCCAAGGCAGAGGCAGAGGCTTGTCTGGCCATCTAGACGGAGACATCAAGCTCTGTCCTGCTTCCTCAGACTTGTCGTGTAAAGAAACTGCAGGCCCTACATGGCTTGGAGATACCTTGCCTGCTGCTATTGAATGCACTGGCAGTGATTTGGCTGGTGTGGTAACAAGCCTTGCTGGTGTCCTGCTGTATAACTGTCTGAAACGCATCTGCAGCAGCAGCTGCTTTTCCACAGGGAACTTGTGAACTGCAATACTGCTTGCGTCTTCCTCAGGGGATCCTAGAGCTGTGTGAGGTAACAGCAGCTTGGGTGGCGGTTGTTGCTGAAACTGTACAGACACTTCCTTGTCATGCAGCAGCTGAGCGGTGTTCTGACTGTCCTGTGCATCTGTGACACTGAGGCTGGCCATGACCTGAAGCAGTCATGTATCACTGTCATGCATAGGACAATGATGGCACAAGAATCGGCACTAGACTAGCGGCAGCAGCAGTGCTTCTATGCGCGCTTGTATGATGTACTGTGCTACCTGCTGCATATACTCTGCTGCTGCAGCTGCTTCAGGCGACCCTTGAGCCAGGAAAAGCATTGACTGCAATTGTCGCTGCATCTCACGTGGTTCACCTGCAAGTCAAGGTAGGGAAAAAACTGCACAGGCTGCTGACAGCTCAGCAAACTCTATGGCAGAAGATTCTTCACGTCGCTGAGCTTACCGTACCATGTTGCTGTAACATGTCTCTAACAGCAGCTACAATGGCTGCGGGCTCAGGAAGTTGGTCGTAGCAGGCCATCGCTTGCTGGCTTGAGCCTGCTGCAGACATCGTCACCGAGGTTGGGCGTGCTACTTCTGGGGTCAATTCCGATGGGGAGTCGCACTCCGCTAATTCAGTGTCCCCTTCACTGCTGAGATCACAAGAGTCCTCCGATGCGTGGTGTATGGTTGCAGCAACGAAACGTAGCCTTTCTTCCTTTAGTTGTTCAGCTCCGGACAGTGACGTGTGCATGTTCTCCGCAGAAGACAACGATGGTGTAGTGTAATGCGCCGCTGCCATGACGACGCTATGGCCGGAACGCCCCAGCGTGACATGTGCGCTGATGAAGCTTTTTACTGCAGGCCTGCATTTGAATATTGCACTGATCAGTCATCGAGGTCATGAGGACAATCGCCCTGACGCGAGGGCCGATCATCAGTTGACTGTAGCTCCAACATTCAGCAAACAGCACATTGTGAAATTGGCGAAACCATCAGGCCAGTGCCAAAGTCTTTTTGCGGCTTATGCAATTCAACCACTGTCGTCATGTTGACTGCACAGTTGACGACCGCTCTTAAGCAAACACCCGTCAGCATGTTGCCTGGAAACGCGGCCATCGCTACTGCTGCTCTTCGAAAGCACACCCAAAAGGCCTTCATTAACGCTTCACTACAGATGGTTGGGCGTTCAAATTTGCATGCACGGACCTGCTGTAGAGGTGAGGTGCTGCAGACGAGTTGACGTCAGGTTCAACGTGCAGCACGTAACAGAGACTCGTGCGTCTTGTTTACAGCTACGACAGAGCAAGCAGATACAGCTACTCGGCCATCAACAGAGTGGTGAGTTGCTGCAAACTGGCTCCAGGCACAAAACCCCTGATCACCCTTGCCAAAGGAAACTTGCTGCAGCGAGCTAACAACCTTGCCTCAATTTGCTTGCAGGTTTCAAAAGATTGTGCAGCTTCCTGCTAAGCAGAGAGGATGCCATATCATCACCCGCAACCTGCTGCAAGAATTACCTGAGCTGGCTGAGTATGAAGTAGGAATGGCAAACTTGTTTGGTGCGTCCCTTGCGCACAAGCATTTTGTTCAGCAGCTCATGCTTTACCAGAGCATTTGCCAACTGACTTTTTGGAAACATCTGATGCAGCAATGCACACTAGCGCTTCACTGACCATCAATGAAAATGCCAGCTCAGATGTCCCATTGGACCTAAATGTAAGTCTGCCCCTCACAGCATCTTTTGTGGCTTAGGAGCATTTACTGTTTTTGAAAGGATGTGTCAGGTGCAATACTTTTCATGTGACATGCTTGCAGGATGATTGTCTTGTGTTTGCCACAGGATTCCCTTGATCGCATTGCCCCAGAGGGATCGCATTACAGGCATGATGATGAAGGCTCCGATGACATGCCAGCTCATGTCAAGGTGCGTCTAAGTCCGGAGCTGGTTGCCTCTCACTGTGTAAGATCAGCCTCTGCGTCTGTGTCTCACCCATCTGCATACTCTAAGTCTAGAACCTGTGTAATGCAGTCATCTTTGATGGGCGCTAGCTTGAATGTCCCTGACCGGCAAGGGCAGTTTGCAATGGGGACATGGCAAGGACTGTATCTGAATGAGCACCGTAACCATGGAGGCTCACGCAAGGTTTGCATCACAATTCAGGGGCAGAAGCGCAGTGACGGTTGCAAGTATCAGTCATCTCGGTGGTGAATGCAAGCTGCCATGTTGAGCATGCTGTGTGACTGTGTTGTCTCTAGCACAGTTCACGCCAGAACGGCTTTTGCAAGGATATTGTCTGATGTCGTGTACATTGCTTAGGCTATGCCAGTATTACAATATCATTTCATGCATGCATCTGACAACCTTTAGTGAGTTTTGCAGTGACTATGTTGTTTCACTTTGTTACAAGATTATATTGCAGCTGGTAATTTGTGCATTCGAAGGTTTTTGGCATTCTCTGGGAGAGCTATGTGAGGTATACTGTAGACTAACTCACAACCAGGCTTGTTTGGTGTGACATCATTGCCAGCAGCCGGTTGCAGATTTGTTTGTTATTACGGACTCGCAGGTGTAATGTCACTTACAAGCTTAGTACCCTGTAGTTAAGCAGGTGTACCTTTGAATGACATGCAGTTCTCTGACACTCTGTGGCACATGTGAGTTGCAACTGAATAGCGATGTGCTGTTAAGCCAGCTGGAGCTGCATGGTTTAAGCTGGCGTGTACAATCTGTGCTGTGTTAAATTTTGTACAAGCGTTCCGTCCTCGTCCTGCCTCTGCATACCTCCTCTGCTCAACACCTCAATCTGCATGCCTGCTCATCTCGATTTCGCAGGGAGTGCGTCATTCCCGCGCGACTGTTGCTACATGCTGTAGCGATCGAGGTAATAGTCAGAAAGGCAGCGAACGTTTCAGTCCTTGGCTGGCCGCAGCACAATGAACAGAGTTTACAGGCTAGCAGGACTGGCTCGTCACGCTGCCAAGGCCGTCGGGACCCAGTCAGTGGCAGCAGGATCACAAGCATGCAATTTTGCGCCTGTACAGGTGTGTAAAATGACAGTAGTACTGCGTACATCGGAAGCAGATTCACTCGAGCCATCTGATGACATCATTATAGCAACTGCTTTATGCCACCTGCTAGGAAACATCTTACCAAGCTTTTGCTGCCACGACACTTTCCATGTGAAACATGTTCAGTTTGTTACATTACTGTGATGAAAACCGTCGCACCGACGAGCCATTCACACAGAGCCAAAGTCTTGTCAGTGTGTACACTTTGCGACCCTTATGCGGTCATTTGCAGGTGCAGCAGATGACTGCAATTGCCCTGTCAACCACTCTTAGCAAGGGATCTAGATCATTTTCGTCTGGGGTCATCACAGCAGAAGATGTGGAGCATGCCACAGGACTTGAGAGGTGATAGCTTTCAAAATTGCACATACAAAGCAATAGCTTTCTGCCTCCAATAGACAGCAGACACAGAAGAATACATGGTTCTCTTTGTTTCATGACGCTGGTCTGAGCCTGCCTGTGTCTTTCCAGGCAAGAGCTGGAAGCAGCTGCAGAGGGAAAGGACATGTTTCAAGAGGACTGGTAGGCCATCAAAATCAGTGATACCTAACTGCAGAGTCTCAAGCTTCATTTGTGCTCCCATGCTTCTGGTATGCTGCTGATGACTTATGCATGTGATCATGTTGCAGGCTGAATGCACCTTGGGGTACAGAGGACAATCCAGTAGAAGTCACATCATCACTGCATGAGAGAATCGTGGGTGTCCCCGACCCCTATGATGACTCTATCATCTGGTGGGGCACCATTGAGGAGGGCCAGCCACCCAAACAGATTGTAGATACTGGAGAGTTTTTTGTATTGAAGAAGGTGGAGGCATCTGATGGACATGGTGGTCACTCACTTCATTGAGACGCCATTACAGGGATGCACAAGCTGTGTGTGAGCAGCTTTTGAAATGCAGTGTTTGGGCTGCTGCAGCCACAACAAGCAGCAGTGCTGCTGGTTTAGCTTAGCTCAACACGTCCTTATTTGCATACCTGTGTCAGGAAGTCGAATGTCACATCCTGCGTCATACTAGTGACGTGTTGCTTGTCAATGATATGACATGACAGGTTATAGGTAGCTTAGCCATGCCACAGCAAAATGCAGCATGTAATGCACGTCATTGTTGAGGCAACAGGCAGGAGATGTCTTTTACTGCTCTCTCCCCTAATGGCGCAGTGATGTGGTTTCTGCTACTTGCGGTGATGGCACCATCATCAGCCTTCACAAAAAGACGCTGCATATGATAATACCATGTGTACCTTCTTGTAAGCTTTGCATCAGAGACTGCTCAAAGCACAAATGCCCTGCTGAGGGCACATCAGCAATGGACGTACGGAGACACACAGGTTCACTTGAGTGCGAAAACAACACTTAACAAAGCTGGGGCAATGACACATTGTGTCAAACTTGTTCTCTCATCTCACTTGACATGATGTGTATTGATGTAACACACCACACACGGTTTGTGAAAATGTTCATGCTGTTGCAGTTCGAAAAGTCAATGCCGTCGCAGAGCATCTTTAATCAAGGAAACTAAGCCCCTGGACCTGTGCGCCTTTGTTTGCCCTTGTTGTGTTGGCACCTTCTGCACGCCCTGATCTGCAATGTGCCCGCTGCCATATCTGTCAGGCACAGGCAAACTGCCAAACGAGCTGGCATTGGCTGCCATGTTGATCTGGCTGCCGTCTGCCACTGTGCTTTCATCGTCTGAACTCTCCTCCATGGCCTGCATAACATCTGTGCGCATGTGGTCCCTATGCTGCGCCTGCCAACCTCCCAGCTGTTTAAGACTTCTGATGGCTGCATCCAGCTGCACTTGTGTGGGTTGACTGCCACTCTGCTGTGCAGCTTGCTGATCCTGTGGTCATATCAATGAGAAAGTATACTTGCAGTCGCAAATACCAACTGCATAGCTGATGCGCATGACAAGTGATATCAGCAGATCAATGTTGCACGTCATCAGTAGCTGCTGATCAACAGTCACTTGATGCTGAAGCATTCAGGTCACCTGCGCTTGATCCCTGACAGCAATCTCCATCTCTAGCGTAAAATTGCTGTCCAGCACTTCCTCAACCAGCGCATCAAAACAGCTGCTGCTTTGATAGTCTGTCAAAAGCATGTTCAGCAATGCCACTGCATGTTGGAAGACATCTGCATTCTGGCTGTGATTCTTGACTGCCCGAGCGCTTGTGCGCAGCAGCTTGCTGCCCTTCAACACCTCGAGTCCATCTATATGATATACATCATCAATCTGCATACAGATGGATGATAACTTAGCCTCACTGGCAGACTGAAGCAGCAGATGCAGCCATTTGATGCGCTCATGCAGATGGATGTCCAGCCAGTGATTGGTTGAAGTAGCCCTGTACATGTGTGTACATGTCTGCTGACAGCTTTTTTGTGCACACCTGCAGAAGCTGTCGCAGCATTTGTAGAAGCTGAGCCTGGAAACCAGCTGAGTCTTGCATAATCTGAGCAGCCTGTTTCAATACTCCTTGTGACACCCTTAAAAGCTGCAACTGCTGTTCTGGCCTATTGTACCGCCCCAACAAAGCAAACAGCTTGAGATAGTCTGTCAGGCTGTCATTGATTGCTGCAGCATCTGCTTGTCCCGCAAGCACAAACCCTACAGCTTCTGTAATAGACACCTCGCCTTGGCTTGCCCAGAACTCTGCTTGGATTGCCTGCAGCACACTTTGGTCCTGACGGACATGCCTGCAATAAAAATCTTTGCAAACTGGCATGAGCTTGCAAACCTGCGATGAAGCTTGGTCCTGTTGCAGGGAGCATATGAGGCAGCACAGAATCGAGTCTAGCAGATCAGTGCTGGTGGATGTTTGGGTCATTTGCTGCAAGAGAACCTGCACACCTGCAGAAAAGGAGGTGATGCCCTCTTCACAGTACCTCAGGGTTCAAGCGTTCTCTTCTGTGACTGTATCACATACCTTTGTGCGTGCTGAACGCATACAACGCTTCCTGACTCTTGTGCATGTTGAACCTAACAACATCGCATTGCGACAAACACTGTTTTGGTGACAGACGTGGGCCATTGAGCCGTTGCAAGCTTGTGATAACCTGCAGGACAATCTACTCTCAACTCAACGTCGACCCACACTCTCCGCAACAAACCAGTGTCAAGACTGCATGCTATATGGAACTCACCTGTTGTGCGGATATGTTGGATTCGTCAACTCGCGACATCGAGCTTTTGAGTGCGTTCGGAAGTGATCATGCTCACAGTGTTCTACACAGTCTGCTGTAAGAAGAAGAGCATCACAAGCAAGGGGCTCTGCACTCAGTCGTCTGTGCACTTTTTCGGCCAAATTAGGCAACGAGTTACGATCTGACGCTAATCTTGAGTCACCGAGACCTGCTTCCCGCAGTTGCATTAGCTATCGGATGACCAACACGTGAACAACATTCCAAAGCTGGCAATTGCAGGGCCTTATCTCGTTGTGATAAGAGGTCTTGGAGTCCGCTGCAGTCGTCAGTCCTTGATTCATCTTTGCGCTGCTATCTCCAGCCTTCGGTCCTACATTCACTCATTCCGGTCGGCCTGTCTCTCTTTGCCAGATACTATAAGACGACGGCCAGTCACCAGCTTTAGTGATCTCCGGCACACTTATCAAGGTACGGTGGTACGACCAGCATTGATACTGCCCCCGTGAAGTTAGCAATCAACCTTTCAACCCTTTGCATTTGACGGTGAACAGCGCCGGACCGGCCGGCTTGATGTCTTTGTCAGCTGCAGCTCAGGATCACGGCTTGTGCAGGCAGAATGGCGGGCCGCTTCGGACCAAACGTGTTGGTGTCCCTTGTCCTTCTGCTGCTGGATTTGGGCGCGTTCTTCATCCTGGTAGGTTCCAGTTGCCGCCTGAACCTGTACACCCTTCTTTTCCAGCCTGTCCCGCCTCGACATCGTATGCAACATGTTTAAGCGAAGGCGGCCTGCCAAACTGGTCCTATGCTAATGCAGCTTGGTGCCGCGTCAGCGTTGCAGCACAATGGCTCGACCATTGCCCCTCTGCTGAATTCAATGTCTGGCGCCCTGACTTACGGCGACTTGACTCCGACCACTGTCCCACGCCGCTTCATCTCTTATGAGTGGTTTAAGTATGTCCTGTTATGCATGTCTGCTACTGCAATCACCTAGTCCATAACGAGTGATCTCAAGGTGGTGCAATTCTAGGATAGTTGGCTCTGGCATATCTTGAGATTGTTCGATGTTTGCAGGGCTGTCCTTCAGGCTGTAATCCTCTTGTTTGCTCTGGGTACTTTTGCTCTAGGGCAATTCCATCGATTCCGGATCTCCACCTGCTGTCTGCTGGCAGTCACTACTGTGCTCTTCTGTGATGCTGCGCAGACCTTCTACTATTGTAAGCCCTTGAGAGTTCCTGAGCACACTTTGATCAACTTTGCAATTTTGCTGGCTCGCATGTATCTGACCTGCGTGGCTCTGCATAGTGACATGTCACCTAGTGCTGTCATCCATGTATGCTTGACACTAGTTGAACAGCCTGTGTGTGCAGTGCACATCGAAGTGGACGCTGCAGAGGCTACCACCGGCAGCGCAATTGCAAAGCAGGTGCTACACTTCTCTTCTTCCTTACTCATGTGTTGCTCTGCCCCAATGTTGTTTGAGGACGTCCAGTACCACTTGTCTCATAAGAATGATTGCTGACAGCTCATTGCAGGACTATATGCTGTATGTTGTTGGCTGTATGTTGCTTGTGCTGGCTGGTTTACTGCTAAAATGCTCGCATGACTATGTATGATTGCTCATGCATGGCCTCACAGGTTCGTGCTTACTGGGCTGGGTGTATGCTGACAGCTGCTCTCAATCTGGCCCTCATTGTGACCATTGGCAGCGGCATCTCTGAAACTCGCCCACATGATTACAACTCTGAAAGCGCTGCTGCAAGTGCCAAGCGTTTTGGAGTTGGAAATGGTGCCAATCCTGCAACTGACAGTGCACGAGGAGGTGCTGGCACCACTGTTGTGTGAAGCATCCACCAACAGGGCTGATGCAAGTCACTGTGTGGCTGGCAAATATCAGTAGATCTAATTTTGATGTGTGCATTTTGGCCAAGACGAGCACACCAATTTTGATGAAGACGCTGAACAGGCAAACAATTTTTTGTACATATTTTTTACAACTGCCCTGAAGATGTTTGTCGGACTGACACCACTTTGGTGCACTGGGAGGGTCTGATTTTTGTTGATACTGATGTTATGCGTTAGATTGAGATGGGAAGGTTGCACATGCAGTCATCTGCTAGTTGATAGATGGTTGCATAGGCGACTTGCTATGTTTGCTGTTTCTGCCATCTGAAGATGCATAGTACTTGTACTACCATGCATGACATTCCCGACATGTAAACGTGTACAAGCAAGTGTCCATGAGCAGTATGTCAGTATACTACGTAGTCGTTGTTGGTATTGCCTGACTCGTGCAATGCATGCTTTGTGCAGACGCTGATATTGGCAGCATGACTTTGCATGATGCACACTCACTGTTGATGACCACGCTGCATTGGTGCCACATCAGACAGGACGCCTTTAGCTGTCTGTACAGCAGCTCTTTGTACAGCGTGTGGACCTTAAAAGATCAAGTTCGTGTAAACTATACATTGCCGATTCAGGCTCGGATGCACATGCAAGCTCTGAGGTGCTTAGCCAGCTGTGGGTAGCTCACATGTGTGCTGCCATGGCAGCAGATTTATGTGTTCAAATTGTGTGATTAGCATGTTGCGCTGCATTTCTAGGCAGACACAGGTCATCCTTCGAGCATCATGTCATAACAAATATGCAAACTTTTACGCCTTTCGGTGTTCCCGGGTGCAAGCCCGAAGCAACCCTGGTACCGGAGACCGGGGTGGCCGCTGCGCAGCATATAAAGTTTCCAGGCAAAGCCTGTACCTACTTGACCCGCCGTCAGCTCATATACCAAGTTCCGAAAAACCGGGAATTGAACTGCCGATCGACTGCCTGAGAGGCAGTCGCTTAAACCACAGGCTAGGTGGGGGTAAACCTGTTGTGATGACGTATGGCATACTAAATTTCCAAACGACGTGTGGCACATTACATACCCACATGGCAAGACATGTCTCTTGCTAGCGGGCAGAGGTGATAGCTATAGCTGGCACTTGCATTTCAGGATACTGCAATCTTATCTTACTGATGCATACAGCACGTGAATCCACATGTTGCACAACAAGCAGATGCCCTTGGCCTCCAGTCCAACCCAAGCCGTCACAGCTCATGACTTGTCTGGCATGTCAGCAGCCAAAGCCCACAACTTCTTTTGTGAATCCCTCTGCTTCCTGAAAGTAGCAACTTTAGACGGCAGCCTATATAACGCCGAATTTATCTGCAGCCAACAAAGACCCGATCGTCCTGGCATCTTTTCAACCACACTAGCTCACAAGTTCTGTTGCTTGAGGCTAAACACGATGTCATGCAGGTGCAAGTCAAGTCAACAAACATGACAACAAGTGGTACAGGCATATCACGAGGCTCACCAGGGGCTCACCAGGTGCAGGTCAGCGCGTCCTTGGGGACATATTTCTCGATCCGATGATCCAAGAAACATGATAGCAGGATCAAACAATGCAAGAAGGGTAACAGCAGGTGTTGCTTACCACTACTTTCATTGCCGGCCTGCGGGCCCTGTCACGCTGTATGTCTGGGTGTTGTGGCCACACAGAATATGACAGTGTCAGGGCATGACTGTGAGGGTGCAGTCTCAATGCTTTGATGACAGCTTGTTGAAGCAGCTCTTCGTCATCAGGGGGAAATGGCAAGACAGCTGAGTCATCTCCTGCATGTGAAATGCCGAGGCTCAGGGCGACTGCCGTCTTTGCTCAGGAGCAACAGCTGTTTGTGCCATGCACAGATGACAACAAGCCTCTTTACACGGAACACAACTGGCAGAAGTGGTACAGCTATTGATTGATCAATGCAAGTGTAGGGAGAAGGGGCACAATGCACCGGTAATATGCCTGCAAGCTTCCACTGTGACTCTGAATAGTATATTCATTACCAATTATGCTTTTAGGCGCTGCACGAGCTGCAGGATGTGTATCAAGTGAAGATAGCACTGCCTCCTGGCTGGGATTGTAGTCAGGCATGCCCTCATCCCTGCAGGGTGACATTGCTTTGAAGTTGTATTTGGCAAGTTGACAAAGACGCGCTGGTGCAATGACAGCATCAATGCCATGGATCTCAGTCAAAGTTTGCTACCATGCGCTGATACTCACTGCACTGCAGTTGCACTGCAGTTGACAGCAGGTTTTTGTAAGGCTTGCTCCACGCTTTATGTTGCCAGTGCAGTCCACGCTTAGCGCTCTACAGTTTGGTGTTACCAGTGCAGGGTGACGCAGAGGCTGATACCAATATGACACACATTTCCTTACGTGTCTTCCGGGTCCCTCAGGCATGAAAGACTCTCCTCCTCAGGAGGTGGGGGCCTTGCTTCCTTGCTACTATGTGACCAGCGCTCGTCCAAATCCAAGTTCTTGAGATTGAGTTCAAGAATATCGGTGTCATGATCCTCAACCTGTGATACAGCAGTGCTTGCATGACAAACATACCATCAGGCCTGTTCAGGCCGCTCAAGCTTGAAAGGGGTCATATGAGACTCTGAACTTACATGACTTTCGACTTTGAGCAAATGCTTTTTGAAGCACCGATATTTGTTGGTGATGTACTCAGCAAGCTCCTCTAGGCTGGTCCAAACAGACTTGGTGGATGACTGCAAGCCAAAAGCACATAGCATGACTGAATGAAAATGATATAGCGTATGTGTCTCTTACATGTGCGCTGCAACACAGTAGAATGCAAAGTGCATCTGAAGGCATGCAGATGAAGCTGGTCAGCTGATACACAACCCGGTCATCAAGAGCAGCAGGGTCACACCACAACACTTGCTGGGCATGTCACCTCGCTGGCGGTGCTGAGACCAGTCACTGCTGGCCCTTTGATGTGTGGCTGATATGCTGCCCAGAATAGTTGAAGGCAGGATTGGTATTTGCTGCAAGCCTTCAGCTGCAGGTCCAGGATGCTGCCACTGAATTGGAGACGGTGGTGTTGAGAACGAATGTAGGCCTGTGCTGGCAGCTGATGCTGCAGAGGCACCAGCTGATTGCAGTATCTCCTCAAGGGCTGTTGGCAGAATGTCATTGCCTACATGGTCCTTTGCAGAGTAATGGTGAATAGTGAGCTCGTGCAGAATTTTATTTTGGGAAGCCTGGCGCACTTTCTGGACAATGGGTCTGCTGTGTGCTATGGCATTGTCAATTTCTTGTCGCTGCATGTCATTGTAGAGAGGGGCTCTGATTGCCAGCTGCTGATCATGAGCTTTGTCAACCTGTTGAACCCCATCCAAGGTGGGGTGGAGGCGGCAGACCTGGACAAGGCAGTCATTGCCAAAGTCCTGAATTGGCTCAGCACAGGTCAACCATGTGTCATGGTCAGATCCTGTCCTTTTCTTACGCTGATCGACTCCAATAACGGAAACCTCCTCGGGACCCGGGGTTGCCAGCGTCCTGTAGAATCTATTCCACTGCATATGCAGCTCCAGGGTAATGGGAGAGGAAAGAGGGGACTGCAGCGAGACAGCCAAATCAGTCTGTATTTGAGATGCAGACTGTGAGATGCTATGTGGTGGGACATCGCTGTGCGCGGTTTGTAGGATCCCTATTCAACCGTGATCTTCCCCAGTTGAAAAGGTGCGCATACCTCGATTGTCGCGACAGAAACTACTTGACCCGGCCCTCGCTTTGCTGTCTGAGTCATTGCGTCGGAAAACACATACCGCCCTCCTCCGAGGCCAGTTTTGCCCGAAAAGCGGACGCTGTGTACACAGCATGTTAGGCTGCAGGTAGATACAAGCGAGAACGGTGTGCCCCGCTGTCGAATTTGCGCCTTGGATGTCACAGGAACGCCTTGCACAGCGTGTACAAATAATTCCTGGTTCTTTTGCTGCAAGAGAGCCCCAAGCAACTTCTCCGTCAGCATTATCGCTGCTTGCTGTTTGTCGGCATTTGACACGTCGCCGCTTGGAATGCCCCACTCGTAAACGCCACGATCTGATTGCTGCAGGACTCGCTGCTGCCTCTGCATGATGACGATTCAGGTAAAAGGTGACGGCTGCGCGCTGCAACAGGAAGTGCCTTTGTGGGAAAAGATTGTGATGCAATGCCTGCGCACGTGCCCGTCATGCCGTGAAGAACACGGCCAGCAGAAGAAGATGTGTGCCAACAGTGCAACTGTCCTGAGCTTTGCATTTAGTCATCCCAGATGTCGTAAGATGACATTGTCAAAGATGCCAGAGGAGCACTAGAGCGCAATACACAAGCCTCAGCCCTCAACAAAGCCAGCAGCAGCTCTGCTACGCCCACAGATGCGTCCACAGATGCTCCTGCTGCAAAGACTAGCAGCACCAGCCCCAATTTGCCAGACCTTACTGCAAGAGCTTTCCACGGATCAAGCTCAGACTCTAGTGATGAGTTCCACTAAGCTAGCTCAGACACAGTTGAGCTGAGCTCGTTACAGTCACTGTGCCAGCATTTGACCATGCATGATACCGACATCTTCTGCCAACTTAGCTGAAGATGTCAATCCAGTACTGTGGGTCACCCTCTCAGAAGACCTTGGCGCCACGCCATGGTGCTTGCTTCAGCAGCGATGCTAATTCAACAGCTGTGACTCACCCTAGCAGTACCGGGCTTGCAGCCGTGTTCCTAGACCGAAGGGACTACATGTCTAGGCTATGTATGCTGCAACCAGCAAGGCTGATCTGGCAGGTTACGTTTCCTGATGCTGCGTGCACCAGTAATTATGACCGTCAACTAAATTGCAGTTGCACAATTAGTGTTTCATCCCCCCCACATTTGTGATTGAGGCACCCTGCTGTTGCTTGCCTAGCATATGCTTGATGCTGTGGTACGCAAGAGCCGACGTCTTGTTGACCTTGCTTTTCAAGAAAAGCGTTACTCTTCCTCGATGAATGGGCTTTGCATGTTGCGCATGGTTGGCAGCTGTGAACTTAGCTCACTCTGTCAGCCACACACACAAACTCAGCAAGAACACAGCAGCAGCAGCTTTCTATCATCTGCAGCTTCCAGTATCATACGCAAACCTGAGCTTGAAGTGTGGCCTTGAGTACACCATTGCTGGAGTGCTTTGTCCCGGTCACTGGTTAGGACTCTGGAAGTACAAAACAGACCCAAGCTGCATCAGCCAAAGAGTACTGCGCATTGCCCGGTGCAGAACCCAGTAGAGGGTCTGACCAACCTTCAGAGTAACGATGATAGTCATAGATTGCAAGCAGGTGTATTGTAACAGCTTGCCTTGTCCCAATCCAGGCTAGCTGAGGCCTGAAAACTTATAGTGCAATCTGAAGCCGAGCTTGGACCCCGCCAATGCAGGCGTGACAAAGGTCAATGATTGAGCAGAAAGTATTGATACATGTGACAGGTTGCAAGGGCCCAGCAGCTGCAGTGGCCCAGCAGCACTGGAATGTTGGCTTGTTTGGCAGAACTACTACATGCTTTTGTATGCAACTGACAAATCTTGCATAGCAAAGACTGCCGGCCCAATTTCTACACATTGGATCTTGGCGCAGGAAAGGTCATCTGACTGTCAGCCAATGCCTTATTTTGGTTGCTTGAATGTTAGTATGTTCTTCATGGAGCCAATGCTGCTCTACGGCTTCAGCCAGAATAGATGCGGCACCTGTAGATTGGGCCACAATGATGCACAAATAGATAAGGATTGAACTCAAGCTGATGCTAAAATCACTGCACTTTGACATGCATGTGAAAAGGTAAACCTGCAATGTATGCACAAATTGGAAACATGCATGTGTGAACAACAAGGACCTGCACCTTGGGGCCTGCTAGAACTCACTGTGAGGCAAGCCCCAAAGAAGTCTGCAGATTTACCTGCAGACTTCAATGCATCCCTTCCTTCAGGTAAACGGCTGATTTCTTTTACTGCACAAAGCACTGCGTCTGCCACACCTGCACAACATTGCCTATCAGCACCTTACCCTGTTGCATGGCAAGACTGTGAGATGCATGCATGCATGGTCTGCTGGTAGATGTGTAAAACAAAAAAGCCTTTTGGGTCAAGGCCACAGCAGATGGCCCCTGTATGCTTTGTTTGGCCAGTATAGCTTGGAATCAGCAATGGTTTGCTGCCTTGCCTTGAAGATCACGTACCTTCGTCCACCTCTGGTTTCAACATGGCCAGCAACTTGTGCACCACGCCTGCATCCACAAGCTCCTTCAAGGAAGCATCACTTTCTGCCAATCTGCTGACTCTATTAGCCGCAGCTTTCTGCAGCAGAGCAACTTATTTAGATAACTTTGTTACCCAACACCATCTGAACCAAATCCTGAAAGCGACCGCACACCTGCATGATGGCTTCTTTAGCGTCACACAGACCAACAGCATGAGGGACAGTGCTCTGGACTGCAGCATATTGAGAACCATCTTGTGATAGAGTGCACTGATGCTACAGCTTTCTTTTGTGACGCATGCTGCCTACAGATACCCACACATCAGCGGCACCACCTTGGTTGCCGCAACAAGGATCATGCCAAATGCAACAATTCGCACAAATCTGACTTGCAGGTTGCGCCCAAAATCCCCTTCTGCATGTCACAGTACTTTGTGACGCAGCAGACACCTCTGTATGACGGCTCTGTATCATGGTCCAGGAGTGGACATAGCAAAGACAGGCGGGAGAGTTACGTTCGGCAGCATCAGATGAGGAGGCGAATCCTCGTGTGCCATGTGCGCGCAATAGGCCGGTATGGAGGGACAAGTTTGCCTGAGGTACAGCTTTCAACCATTCACAACTGGATTGCAGAGACCGAATACCGCAGTCAACAACCTTTGCAGGAGAGCAAAGTTCACAGACGGTGCCTCGGGACCGCAGAAGCAGTCTCAAAGCATTCCTTGAAGGAATCATACAAGTACCGGATGCGAAATCATTGCGGAGGCTAGATGCCGCTCTGTTGTTGGTTTGTGCATGTGTACACACACACGCACGCCAGGCACACACACACAGGAGAGACACACACACGCACATATTGCCTACATATTGCGTGGGCGGAGTCGCGGTTGGCCGAGCTGCTGCAGCCTGTTGCGGCATCATGATGCTGCAAGCGCAAGGATGCATTTGTCGAGGCTGTTGTGCGCCTTGCGTGCTGCACTGATGCGACCGGCAACCTACTGATCGTTCATGTGCAGTCTGCGTGATCAGCGCGCTGTGGCAACATCGATCACCCCGTTAAAGTGGTAGACAGTTGCACTGAATATCACATCCTCTTGTCATGTCTTTTCGAAGCCGCGGGTCCGGCCAGCAGCGCTCCACCTCCAGGTGCTATTCGGTGACCAATGCATAGCTCGTGAGGCAGAGGACCACTGACGAAAATTGTCACCTGCAGGGTGTCTATGTCAAGTTACATCAGCGGCAGTGATGTTTCGGTAAAGCATCCTGAACTGTCTGCACCCTCAAAAGACTCGCTGTCAGATGCAGAGTCACCAACCTTGGCAGCATATCCCAGGTGTGTGTCACACACAAACATGTGCAATTACAGAGTCAGCAAAGAACACGCCTCGAACACCTTGCCACATAATGACTCAATGAGTTGCATGCTTGCAGCGCACGCAAGGAGAAAGGCACGTCAAAGCTAAAGCTGTTCAGGAAAAGTGCTGTCAAGCTTGCAGATGATCTGGGCAGAAAGTCAGGTTACAGAGGGTCTGCAGGTGTGACAGCTTGCAACTTGTGGCTTGCTGGCCACAGATAGTAGCTGACATTAATTGTGCGGTTGTCATTGTCATGGCAATGCCTTTTAGCAGCAATTGTCATTTACACAGTAGGCACAATTGCAGATTAGGGCTTGGATGATGTCCTTTGACTAGTGCAGAATCAATCATTTGAGCAATTGTACTCGTCACTGGCCCCTGCTGACTTGCAGTCTTGTTTGTACCAAGCAGGGCGGAGGGAAAGTGCTTCTGGCCTGACTCAGCAGCAAATGGCAATGTATGAGCCTGGAACATTTGACTTGCAAGTAGGTGCTCCTGTGACTGATGCAGACGGCATCTTGCCCCAAATCTGCAGCATACAATGAACATTTTTTGATTGATAGCATCAAAAGCAATGTGTGCATGAATAAAAAGCCATCTGCCTGTGCTCATGTGTGCATGTTGGGCAAGGTCATATGGCAGCAAACTTGGCCACATGTGTTGTCCTGTACAGTAACTACATGATCCTAGGCATGCCCAAACTGGCAGATGGCTTTGTCATGTCAGTTTGTGTATGCTGACTTCACGGGCGCATGCTTGACAGGGCATGACAGAAAAGGGCATAGATCAGCTGCGAGCTGATCTGGCGGCGGTGGATGCAGACTGCGCAGACCAGATCAGGAAGACAGTGCATGACAACTACCACCACTTCATACAGGCCTGTCAGGTCTGTCACCCTGCTCACATGCTGCTTGCTGCACACAATCCATGAGACACGACCTGAAAGGACTTCCATACCCAACTGGTGCTTACCGTATGATTGCTCATCCTATTCAGTAGGCATCAGGCTAGCATGCAGGAGCTCCTGACAAAGTAGGTGGCTGGCTGCAGTTACAATCAACCATGATGCTAGAGTCAAGCAATATCCCTGGCACTCTTTCAGCATCATCCTCGAGCATTGACGTATAGTACCAGGCATTCTCCTGCCCCTAGCCCATCTGCTAAAGACAGCGATTGAACATAGTATGCCTTGCAGGGCATCTTTTGAAGACTGCAACTGGACATAGCGTGCCTTGCAGGGCATCTGCTGAAGACTGCCACTGAACATAGCATGCCTTGCAGGGCATCTGCTGAAGAGTGCAACTGAACATAGTCTGCCTTGCAGGGCATTGCCAAGCTGGAAGGGGAGATGCAGGCGATTAGGGCCCTGCTGGGGAACAGCAGCAACATTGTGGCGGCCCTCAGGGAGATTGCCACCCCCTCTGGAGCAGCCAGGTGGCCCCCCTGCTTCTGTGTCTGTTCACAATGTCCTCAGTCTGCTCCAGTCAGCATGGTGCATTGCTAATACTGCAGCCGCAGAGGCACACTGTGGCACAAGCATCGGCACTTTCGGCATGAGGCCATCATGCTCGACATGTACAGTGTGAAGTGCATGTACAAGTGCACAGACGCTCCTGGCAAAAGACAAGCAGTTGTCCTACCAGGGAGGAGCCAGATTGAAGTGCCTGTTGTAGGAACACAGCAGGTCAGGCAAGCAGCAGTAGCGCTGCTGCAGAATGGCAGGAGAGCCCTGAGGGGCAGAACTGGGCAGAGGTCCTGGAGGATCTGGACATTGCTATTGCAGAAAGACGATGTGAAGATGCTGTGCAGCTGCTTCAGAAGGCTGATGCAAATTGCACGCACCCCCAGGCCATAGATTGGTCCGATCCCGAGCACCAGACCAGGTATATAGCTTCTGTCTTTCCTGCAACCCTTTGCTGGAATAGGCACAAAACACTGGCTTCCTTTGTGATGTTCACGCTCACAGCGTGTGCAACGTGTCATCAGTGCAGATGAATTGAGAACAACTGCAGCTTGAAGCACTGACTCGACCCTCTTGCAAGTCAGTCAGGCACTGCTGTCAAAGCTGCCAACTGTCTGGAGCAGTAACTCTCCTGCCATTAATAGGTTGTGATCTTTGGCCCCAGGCAGTATGTACACAGAGTCAGAACCCGGCATAGACGTTCCATAGACTGGAACTAGCCATGCCTCAGGCGCCCACAGCTGTCAATGCATGACTTAGGTATGACAGAATAGAGGGGCAGAGGGAAGAAGTGGACCAACGGCAAGTTCAGTTGAGTTCGATTCTAGAAGCGCAGATGAAAGATCCCAACACCAAGAGTGGGGAGCGCAGGAGCGCCACCTCCTTGATGGCAGCTGCAGTCAGCAAAGCGTGCGCGCACCAGCAGCTGCTGGAAGCCCACACAGCTCAGCTCACACAGCTACAGGAGTCACTTTCAAGACCTCAGAACGCAGGTGATATACACAATCACCATTGAGCATCATGACCCAACAGAGAGCGCAGACACGACAGCTGCTGCAAAAGCTCAAACAGCATGCAACACACAGCCCTCTGCATTGTCGCGCAAAGGGCGCGCATCATTTGATGCCAGCGCCTATGGTGTATAGTAAGTACACAATGGCTGCCTGACATGTCAGCTTGCGCTCAGTGCTGGGAGATTCTGAAACTGATGCAACGTCAGTTGCCTGGCTTGAGCTTGCTTCAGGTCTGGGTCTACACTGCGATTGAGGGCTGTACTCTGCACTCTGTACTCCGCTTCAGGTCTATACAGTGCCTGTGTGCGCAGCAGTATGACCCATTCTTGTGAAACACACAGCTGGTGCAGACAACGAGGCCCTTGTGCTTTGTCCCTTGTCCAAGCATAGTACATGCACTTTCTGAAATCCATTCAGCATCTTTGGCTCAGCGGCAGATGGACAAATGACATTGGAGCCAGGACATGCCTTTATGAATAGGATGCTGCTGGTACTCATGTCACCAACGCCCTTGGTCTTCCTTTCCTCAGACCTATGGCATTGTACTATCTGCAACTAGCAGGTCTATGCACGTCACATTAATCAGCACCATATTGCTTAGATGACATGTGCAGTGGCAAATCGATCAATAGAGGGCAATAGAGATCACCAGTTCTCTTGCTTAAGCCATGTTTGTGACTGTGACACTTGCAATGAACTGTGAGTGGCTATACATCACACACTTGATGTCTCACTGCATACATGTGCTGCCAAAGCTCTTGCCTGAGTCATCCTTTGCAGCACAAAGGAGTCAATGGCTGTGCAGCGCATGCCAAGAAGGATAATATTACATGTTTGGCAATGACAGCCGCCCATGGCATACAAAGGCAGAGAGGATGCTAATTGTACTGGCAGCTGCATCCCAGTGCCCTTACTCGAATCCATTTCAGCGGGCTTTGACACCAGTGTAGCTGCGACTTGTGATACACAGCCTACACTGACCACATACTTTTAGCCTCTTGCAACATTTGCAGGTGAAGGGGATGCTGATGGCGTTGAATATGCCAATGCCTTGGCTCAAGCTTCCTTCAGGGCTGTGGCAGTGGCAGCCACAGATGTGGCAACTGTCTTCCAGAAGGATGCACCAGAGCTGAGCTCTCTGTTTCTTGTGTGGGCGCTTCAGGAAACTCAAAGGTGAGCAGGCTCCTCTGCAAGCCCTGTGTCATTCATTTACAACTATCAAATGCAGCGCACAAGGGGCAGACTTGAGCTGCCCAGCAGCAAGTTGTGGACATGCGCAGAGTGTCTGTACATGGATCTCAGCATAACAAAATCACACAACCAGTCGGATCAGATGAAGCTTGTGCCTTTTGGAGTGCGTAGCAGAGTGCATACCTTATGCACATGCACGAACATTGAAATAAGACAGCCTCTGTGCATGGTGAAAGATGACATGATGCTGTAATTCCTGTGTTGCAAGACATGCTGTTCTGTGCATTCTGCATCCATTGCATTCTGCATCCATGCTGCCAGGCCTAGCACATCTGCAACATCACACCAAGCTGGCGCCATCACACTGCCGTCACTCACCCAGACACAAGGTGCATCTCCATACGTCTGTGCAGGTGTGCACGGCTTCTGCTGCAAAACGCCTTGAGCCCTTTTGCAGTCCCAGCTGGGCTAGGTCCCACAGTTCATTGTTGCACCCTGGCGCTGCTGTACTGCACAGCTTTGGAGACCAGCCATAGCCTGATGCTGAGCCCTCGGCTCATGAGCGAGCTGTGGCCAACATGTGAACAGGTGATGCTTGCTGCTGTGTGTGTTGCACACGCAGTATGCTACAGTCATCCAGTTGCTAATGCCGCTGCGTTGTTGCATTGCTGAGGGCGCACCTTACTGAGCACCCAATGCCAGACCAGTTGTAGCTGCAGTCAATGCCAAGAGAGAGAGTGACCAGGTAGATGACAGACTGCTCGCTGGCTCACATGATTACATATCACCTGACTTGAGACAACAGAGTTGCATTCATCAACTGCCTGCCTTGTTGACAAGCTATTGGCCATGACACCTCACTTGACGCCGCACAGCAGATCTCACATCATCAGGTCACTTGCCTTGTCTACTATGTACTATGTTGCCCTGTCTACCATGTACTATGTTGCCTTGTCTACTATGTACATACTAGCCTCATCTCACCGAAACTCACATGGCTTCGGGTCTGGTAAAGTGCAACAGCAGCATGGCTTGTGTCCAGCAGGCACATCATGCTTGACATATGTGTCCATGACTCATGCAGGTTCTGCAGAGAAGGTTGAGGCGGTTGACTGAGGACCTCAGAAGGGAAGTTGCAGCAGAGGTGGATGGCCTGGCATCACTGGTAAGGAAATCTTTTGCAACTGGGAGCTTTTACTGATGTGAGAACAGACTGACTGCTGGCAGTTGCACTGATAGTTAAATAACGCTGAAACCCAACGCTTGGGTGACATGATTGCCTTTGTCAGCACTCACGTAAGTAATCATCAGAAGTCTTGCATGCTCGTCAACAGTCCAACTACATGTGTCTTGAGGTTGCATAATCGCACTGAAGGCGCATGGGCAACCTGTAGCTGTCTCAGCCAACATAAGAATGCTTGCTATCATTGGTAGATCTGAATGACTGACTCGATGCGCGTAAGCAGGGGTCTCAAGCCCAGGGGCCACCAAGCGGCTGGGGCGCCCTCATACAAGCTTTTCCATCAGCCAATCGCCTCGTCAGCACAGTCCAGTCTACAGTCAGCATTCTGCGCCCCTTAGCAGGTCCAAAGCCAGCACAAGTGCTGCGAAGAGGTTTTGCAGATCTTTTCCAAACATACACAAATGCCTTGAGTGCCAGTTTCCAGAAGCATCAGCAACCTGATGGGTCCTTTCCATACAACATAGGTGAGGAACAGGGGCAGGCACAGCCTGCTCATGTTGCACCCGCGTTCTTTGCGCTTGGTGGTCCATGCGCTTGGTGGTCCACATACTAACAATTTCTACAAGTGCTGGCACATACATCATGGCATGTCCGCAGCAGTGGTGATTTGAATGTGCAACGGACTGCAATCTACTGTATCTGTTTTTGACTGTATTTGTTAATTTTGGACTGGATGTGTAACAAAGCCAGTCATGATGTAACAGCGTTGCCACCTAATGACCTAGAATCGTTAGCTTTGATGCCCTCTGCATGTTGCTAGTTTTGATGTCTGCCGCATGTCGCTAGCTTTGATGTCTTCTGTGCGCAACAACATGCTGACAAGAAATTCTGCCATGCAGATGTGATGGTCGAGTCGGTCATGGAGCTGACCAGTACCATGGCCGAGCATCAGCTGCCTGCAGCAACCGCTCCTTTGCTGCAAAGATGCGGCAGTGTCTGCGATACTGCAGCCATGAACAACTGTCTAGATGCCCTTGGAGCTTCTCTGGGCATGCAAAGTGCTTGATTTTGACATGGGACTACGCAGGATGAGATGCAACATTTTTGCCGTGTGATTCACATGATGGGTTGCCACAAACGGCAACAGCTGACTTGTTTAAAAGCATTTTCTGTAGAATATACATTCACGCTGTGTGTATATTGCTGACAGCTCCAGCAACAGCTTTGCCCACTATGTTGTACAAGAAGCCCTTGTTGATGTTCAACACATGCGCATTACCCAGCCTAAACTGGGTATAGACCAATACCTGAATCAGATCAGAATTTGTTTTAGCAGATGAGTCATGAGGTATGCATCTTTGTCTTGTGCAATTGCTTGCAAGGCAGTGTGCATCACTGCAGTCACCAATCTTGCAATTCAACGAATCAGAGATGGTGGAGTCGAGATGCACACTGCCTCAGTTTCAGACTGGCGACATCATGTCTGACAAAGACTTTCTGCTTGGGATGCTGTCATCCCCACCACCTTTTCTATGGTCGAGCCCTGCAGCCATTGACAAACAGCGTCTTTGGGGTAGCAAAGCATCAGGAAGCTTGTTGGTGCGTGACACGAGCTCAAATTGTCCGGGTATGATTATACATGCAACTGTTACATGCATCACGACAAGGCTGGATGGGCATGCTAGCAGCGCTGCCCTTGTGAACCGCCAACAAACGTATGCTGCTCACAGCGGCCCTGGCATTGACCGGTCTTACTCGCACATGAACAGGTGAAAAACGTATGCAATGAAACCTTACTCTCAAACACGCTGCAAAATACAAGGCCAGAGTTGCTGTGACATGCTTTATGCATTGAAAGGCAATGTCTGCGCGGAGTATACGAAGAATGCCTGGCAACACAGGTTGACAAAGCCCAAGCTAACATCTAGCAGCTTGCGTTGTCACAGTGAAATGCACAGACTGAAACATTGATAGCATGGCCCAAACTTTGAAGGAGTTGTATTGCAAAAGCACACTCAGCTGGGGCATCATTCATGGTTACTTACACATTGTCAGTAACGTTCTTCGTTCAAAATAGCTGAAGGTCACCCACTTAATAATACTTCAGACTTTATGACCCTTATTTGGCCTGCTACATATTATGTACAAATCTGCGGCCCTGAGCTGCCCAACAAAGGTGACAAAATGCCGTATATCATAAGCTTCAGTGTAACACACAACATGTCTTCAGCTGACCAAGTGTTTCAATACACAACAACAGTCACAATTTGATTCATGGTCTTCAGCAACAGGAATGCTGGCTCTGTCTTGTCTGCTCCCTTGACCTCAAATCACTTGATGCCAGGACATCAAAAATCTGGCAAACCCATATTGCATCATTCAAACCATTCATGATTGGGAACATCAAACCAGTCTGTCCTGTCAACAGTCTGTACAGTACTCATGAAGTTTGAGCATCGGAAACGTCACAAAGCAAACAAACTCAAAACTCTGTGCTGCAATACATCTTCCCAAATGTCATAGCAAAATCAACAAAGGTCAAATGCCTAGCATCAAACAAATGGTGTATAAAAGTCATTGGCGTCAAAACACTGCCTATCCCATGAATTAAGAAAGAATAATGGGAGTAGTTGGAGTGGTTGCTGGGGTGTTGGGTGCTGGAGTCCAGGTGGATGCTGAAGTGGATGGTGGTGTCCAAGTGGATTCAGGGGTCCAGGTGGAAGCTGGTGTGGATGGTGTCCAAGTGGATTCAGGGGTCCAGGTGGATGCTGGCGTGGATGGTGGTGTCCAAGTGGATTCAGGGGTCCAGGTGGAAGCTGGTGTGGATGGTGTCCAAGTGGATTCAGGGGTCCAGGTGGATGCTGGTGTGGAT
>JAABUP010000688.1_pt1 | contig 72603 bp, 58 predicted proteins | sample 5559201 | NCBI WGS metagenome assembly JAABUP01 (sample SAMN10711887, study PRJNA513373) | rock metagenome | isolation source: Antarctica rocks | place: Antarctica | reverse complement strand
CTTTAAGCCTAGAAGATTTTATATTAGCCCCTAATAGAGAAGGTTATTATTCTCTATTTTATAAACTCTTACCTATTATTATATAATAGTAATAATATAGCGTATAATTATTATAAATAGCTTAGAGGTAGTATTAATATTAAAGATAAAGGATATAACTTTAATTTAACCTAATTATAACTCCCTTACTATTATAATAGTTTAGATTTTAATTATTACGCCCTAAGTTAGGGATATTTATATAAATTTTAGAGTATCTTCCTACCCTTTAACTAGCTTACTAATAAGGTATATAACTTTTATAATTCCTAGAGAACCTATCTACTATTTCTTTTATAACTTTATAGTAGGCGTCTTTAATATTATTATTAATAGTTTCTAAGATATTAGTATTTATAATTTAAAGATACCTCGCTATTACTATTATAAGAAAGGCTACTTATAAAGGAGGTCTAATAGGACCCTAATAGTAGCCTAATATAATAAACTTTATACCTTTTAACCCTTAACCTTTATATTATAACTTCCTAATTTTATTTAAAGGTACTCCTAAAATACTTATTTCCTTATAATTCTTAGGCTTATAATTAAAGTATATAATTATTTATAGTATATCTAGCTATATCCTTATCTCCTCTCTATTAAGGACCTTTAATAAGGTTAATAAGTTATACTAACTAAGTAGTATTTTCTATAAGCTAAGCTTACTATTACTAGTTATAAGGTTAATAAGGCGTATATTAAGCTTAAAAAAGAATATAATAATAAAGTAAAGATCTTTACTAGATTAAAATCTAATATTATATAAGAGTCTAATATAATATAAGTTATTACTAAAGTCTATTATAAATAAGATCTTTTTAATAATTACTATTATATATCTTAATATATAATAGCCTTCTTATATTATTAAGCGTATAATATTAGTAATAACTACTTCCTAAAAGAGAATTATATAAAGCTATTAAAAGCTAGGGGTAAAATATACTTTATTTAAATAAGTCTTATTAATTTAGCGAGCTAGATTATATATATAAAGACTTCTATAGTAATAGAAGATAAATATATTACTAGACTTATATACTTTTCTATACTATTAAGCCTGTATTATAGTAGTAAAACAGGTATTAATAAGTATATAGAACCCTTTTAAGATAGTATAAAGGGAGATTAAGTCCTTAATATTAAAGTTCTTTATAATTTTAAGAGTTAGCTTAGGATAATTAAGGATAGTAATAAAAATATTAAATTAATTTATATCTACTTTATTTTCTAATTATAAGATACCTAGCTAACTATTTATACGGCGTCTTCTTACTAGTAATAAGAATATAGGAATATAAGTAGGAGATTTACTCGCTTATTAGTTATATAAGAAGCCTTTATTAGGTAATATAATAATAGGGTTATCTATTTTAATTACGGGTTTAATATTAATTAGTATAATAGTATCTAATAAATACTAATAATACTTTATTAGAGTAGTAAAAGCCTTATTATCCTAATTAGTAGTTAATAGCTAAGAGATAATCTTATTATTATCCCTTATAAAGAATATTACTTAAGATTTATTATCCTCTCTAATAAAGTCTATAATTTAAGGAGTAGTATTAGTAGTTATAGGTTCTCTTACCTATAAACTATCTAGTATTAAATTAAGAATAGTATATAAGTTTATAATTTAGATAAATAAAAAGGCCTATTAATATATATATTACCTGTTAAGTTATAATCTAGGGTTACCCTTTTAATTAATACTATTTTAATCGAACTACCTATTAAGACCTTATTTAAAGTTCCTAGTATATTATTTAACTATTTAAAAATAGATACTATATTATTTTAGGAGGTTTCACCTAAAGGATTTTTATAAGGAGGTAGGGCGGAATTAGGGTTATAAAGACGCGAGTCTAAATTAGTATACTATATATTAAGTAGTAAACTAAATAGAAGATAGACTTAATAGGCTTACTTAATATATCTAAAAGGTCTAGAGAGCTTATAATAGAGTATTTAGATAGTTATAATAGATAATAATATATAGATAAAGATATATATTAAGATTTAGCCTATTTATACTTCTAGTAAAAGAGATATAAGTATTAAGGCTATTATATATCTTATATATCTTATATATCTTATACGTCTTATATATCTTATATATCTTATACGTCTTATATATTAAGTACTTATATATCTTATATATCTTATACGCCTTATATATTTTATATATCTTATATATCTTATATATCTTATACGTCTTATATATCTTATATATCTTATATATATTATATATCTTATATAAGATCTTATATATCTTATATACCTTATATATTTTATAGATCTTATATATACTATATATCTTATATATCTTATACATCTTATATATATCTTACTAGTTTTATATATAATATCTTTTTAATTATATATTTTACTTATATCTCTTATATTTACTACTTTTATATATAATTAAATGCTTATTAATAAAGCCTCTAATATAACTTAAATATCTTATACCCTATATATTATCTAAGTAATTAATACCCTTTATTACTAGCCCTTAAAAGTTAATCCTTTTATACTTTTTTCTAGATATAATTTATAATTTAAGTCTCCTTCTTAATAAAATCCTTATTATATAGGTAGTTATATTAGTTCTAATTAATAAAATTATTAATATAGTTAATATATAAGGTATTATTATATCCTAGTATTATATACGTATTATAAATAATACTATCTAGAGTAAATAGGCGCTTATTAATTAGACCCTAGGGAGTTATAATTATAACTATTTACTATTTCTCTACTTTAATTATATTATAAAAAGGATTAATAGTACCCCTATTTTATATCTTAAGTAATTTAACTATTACTCTATTATATCTTAGGGGTTTACCCTTTCTATTATAATTCTTTATATCTTAAATAGTAACTAGGAGCTATAGCTAACTAACTAGTTTCCCTCCTTAAGGGTACTAAATATTAGACTAATTAGTAATATCTAGATAATACTCTTAAACTTATACGTAGTCTCGCCGCTAACGGCCTTTATTCTATTAATTAATAGAGTAATAATAGAATTCCTTTAATAATTAATTTAGATTAGCTATATTTTTACTAGATCTTTTCTAGGTCCTTAATAACTTATAGATTTATACTAGGTAGTAAGAAATCTAATAAGGGTTATCTTCCCGTATATTACTTATATCTTATATAGACCTAGGGTCTACTACCTTTATATACTCCTACTAGATATAAATAGCTAATATATATAGAAGATTTAAGACTTTACTTTTAATAGCGGTAGTAGATATTATATATTATAAGTTTAAATTATAATATAAATAATATAGCTATCCCTACTCTTACTTATCTATCTTCTATCCTAGCTTACTTAGTAGCGTAGCGGCGCTAAGTTAATTAGCGTATACCTTATTATTATAATTAACTTAACCTAGTAGGTAATTAAGGCTATATTTCTTAATATTAACTATTATAAGAATATTAAGCTCTTAAGTATTATATTAAAGTAGTTACCTCTTAAAATACTTCTATTTATTTATTTATTAAAACGGGTATTTAACTATCTTAATATAAGCTACCTCACCTATTTTAGTTATTATATTAGGTAGGCTACTATATTCGCGTATATAATAGGTATAATAGCTTAGTATATATATCTTTAGAAAGTTAAAATAGTAACTATTATAATAGAGTTATAAATAATCCTTTACTTAATTAAATACCTTTAAATAATAGTTTAAGTAGGCTATTATATCTTACGTATAAGAGATATATTAAACTACTATTATAAAATCTACTAATACTTTAATAGTAAGTATAATACCTAGCTACTTCTTATCTAGTAATAAGATTATTATAGGAAGTAACTATTAAATAATCCCCTTATATTCTACTCCTAACTACTACTTAACCTTACTAAAATAATTAAAGTATTTAAGACTAGGGAATAGTAGGACTTAATAGTAGGCCTAATTTAATTAAACTATTATAAATAATTCTAGAAGTACTCTATTTCTAGTTTTTATTTAAGTACGCTTTTTCCCCTTTATCTTCTATATAGATACTCTAATTATATTATTAACCTACGTAAGTAGGTAGTCTCTAGCTACCCCTTTAAATAATTAGTATAAGATATTAGATAATATATACTTATAAATATTTATAAGATAAGATTTCTAGGTAAAATTATTAGTAGGGTAGACGTATTAATAGTCTAGTTAAGAATAGTATTTATTCTATTATAAAGTTAGTTATAGGGTAATTTATAATTTTATCTATTTATAGGTTTATATAGGCTAGAAGCCGTACTAGCGTAGATCTTCCTATTTCTCTTAAGGCACCTAATAAATAGGGTAATATTATAAACTTTTAATACCCGTAATTAAGACTTATTCTTTATAATTAGCTGAAATTCCGGTAATAATAGGATACCCCCTTTAGGTTTTCTTATTTATATAAATTATTAGAAAACTATCTACTATATACTACTCTAATACTAGTTAAATTATAAGTATTAGTAATTAAGAATTATAGCTATATAGGATATATATTTACGCTTTAATATAAGCTCTATTATTATATAATAGACTTTTAACTTAATTTCCCTACCTAGCTCTTACGGGATAGGTATTAAACCTAGAAGTATTATACTTAGCCTATTATATTATCTATAAGTCTCTCTATCTAAATTATTAATTATTATATAGATAGGCTATATTAATAGGTTATTTATAAGGGTTATTAATTATATCTTATCTATTATTAATAGAATTAATATTATAGTAGTATTATTTAGTAGTTAAGTCTATTATTCCTACTATTAATTTATAGTATATATCTCGCTCTAGATTCGCGAATCCGCCTTTATAATAAAAGGATTATTAGGATTATTTATTATATACCTATATATAAGGGCGTACGCTAAGTTACTAGTAAATAGTTAATAGTTAATTAGGAATTTAATAACCTTTATAATATCTTAATAATAAATAGTATATTACTTAGCCTTAATATTATTTATATCTACTTAAATCTTAATCTTTAATTCTACCTACTTACTATTAAAGATACTATTCTTTATTATACCTAATATATCTAGCTATTTTATACTACTCTTAAAATTAATATATTCCTATAATAAGTAGAGTTATAAATTATTAAAGAAGCTATTTATATCTCCTTAAATATACTCCGCTTATAAAAATTATTAAGTAAGAGTATAATCTATCTTATTATTAAAGGGAAAGAATAAAGGGTCTAATATATATTAATACGTCATAGGAAGCTCTATTAAAAGTAGTTCTTTAGCTCTTTTACTACTAATATCTTAAAAGGTCTTTATCTTAAAAGCTATATAAGTAGAGAACTTCCCTAACCTCTTTCTACTTAATATACTCTATTTACTTAAAGGGATATATTTATTTATAACTTAATTATTAATTAGTATATCTTTTAAGATATATTTATCTTAATCCTCCTTAACTATTAAATTTAAAGTAAATAACTTATTAATTATAGCTTATATAAGGGTAATACTCTACTTAAGAGATAGTATAACTTAAAGGCTTATTCGCGGGAGTATACTTAAAGCCATTTTATATTATTTATAATATTTATTAATATATTTTAAAAAGGCTTAATTAGTCTTTATAATAAAGTTATAACTATTATATACCTAACTAGCTATTTAAGAGGGAGGGATAATAGTAGAATAACTAGATAAGTTTAATATAAGTATAAAATATAAGTATATATAATATAATATAATAGAGCCTTTACCTTCTTTAATTAAATTTATTAATTAAAGGGAGTTTAAATAGATTAGGATAAAATTAATATACTACTTAAGAGGCACGCTTTAATATATAAGATATATAAGATTATAGGATATACTAGATATATAATATAATAGAATTAACTAATATATATTAATCGTAAGATATACTTTTTAAATTAGGTAATAGCTAGTATATAAGATATATAAGATTATAAGATATATTAAATATATAATATAATAGAATTAATAGTATATTAGACTTAAGATACTAGCTAGTATATAAGATATATAAGATTATAAGCTACGCTAGATATATAATATAATAGAATTAATAGATATTACTAGGCTTAAGATATACTTTTTAAGTTAGGTAATAGCTAGTATATAAGATATATAAGATTATAAGATATATTAGATATATAATATAATAAAATCAATAATACGCTAGGCTTAAAATACCTATTAATATATAAGATATATAAGATCGCGAGATATATTAGATATATAATATAATAGAATTAATAGATATTACTAGGCTTAAGATATACTTTCTTAATTAGGTAATAGCTAGTATATAAGATATATAAGATTATAAGATATATTAGATATACAATATAGTAGAATTAATAGTAAGCTAGGCTTAAGATACCTACTAGTATATAGGATATATAAGATTATAAGATATATTAGATATATAGTATAATAAAATTAATAGATATTATTAGGCTTAAGATATACTTTCTAAATTAGGTAATAGCTAGTATATAAGATATATAAGATTATAAGATATATTAGATATATAATAAAATAAAATAAATATTAGGCTAGAGATATACTTTTTAAATTAAATAATAGTTAGTATATAAGATATATAAGATTATAAGATATACTAGATATATAATATAATAGAATTAACTCTTAGATAGTAGTTATATAAGATATATAATATTATAAGATATACTAAGTATACTTAATATCTTATATATTAACCGCTCCCTATAACTTTAACCTTTTATAAGTACCCTATTTTATTATATAAATAACGCTATTAAGGATAATAGTTATATAAAAAGTATAATATTATAAGATATACTATATTTATTAAATAAATAATATAATAAATAGACTAGATAGTATAAATCCTTAATATATAAAAGATATATTTTTAATAAGAATATCTATTATAAGAACCCCTTCTCTCCTAGTTATAAATAATAGAACCTATTAATATATAAGATCTCTCTTAAGGGTATTAATTATAATATATATTATATATTATACTCCTTATTATTTACTTTATATCTTAATATTTAAAGCTAAAATTCTTAATAAAGCCTATATTTACTTTATCTTATTAAATTATAATATCTTAAACTTGCCCTAAATAAAGAACTTAACTTTAGCCTCTCCTCTCTTCTTATATTACTTTACTTAGATTTTTATTACTTTTATAATATAATATACTTTAACTCTTTTATTAGTTTTATATTAGACTTTATTCTCCTTATTATCTTATCTTCCTATCCCTAAGAACTATTCTAAGCTATTATAAGTCTTACTTAGGCTTTATCCTTACTTATATAACTTAACCTTTTAATTATACTATTTAAAAGAATAAAGAAGCTAAAAATAATTAAACCTAATTTAACTTAAGTATATTTATAAAAGAATATTACGCTTTTACTAGCTAGATCTTAGATAAGCTTATAATAGTTAGTTTATAATATATAAATAATGTAGCCTTACCTTATAATTAAGAGACTATTAGACCGGTCTATTAATAATTAAAGGATTATCTTTAATTTATACTTAGACTACGGCTTAATACTATCCTAGTTAATTAGATTAATAAGATATTAAAATATAACTATTACCTTTTTATTAATAACTTAAAGTATATAATTAAAGTACCTAAGGAGGTTAAGATTAATACTACTAAATAGAAAATAATTAAGATTAAAGGTAAGTTAAAAGGTAAGTTAAGTATAAGGGATAATAAATATATAACTAGCTATATAAAAATATTTAAGAGAGAGAAGGTTCCTTTTATATAAAGGGTTATCTAATATTAATATATTAATAATATTAAAGGAGAAAATTAGGTTATTTATTTAATCAAGGATATTCTTAGTAAGAATATTAAGATTAAAGACTTAGATACTTTAAATTATATTAATTTAGAGGCTTATTATAAGATACTCTCCGCCTAAATACTATTAACTAACTGCGAGACATAAATATTTATAAGGTAGATACCCCTTAATAAAAAATAGGTAAAGATTAATTATTATATTATTAATTTTAAGATATTAATTAAGTTATAAATTATATTATACCTTATAAATAATATTTACTTCTAGGTCCTAGGATTATATAATAAATAACTTATTATAATATACTTAGACACCTAGCTAATATTAACTATTATAATTAAGAATTTAATTATAAAGGTTAAAGAATTAATCTTATATATAACTCTACTCTAGTCTTTAATACTTAATAATGTCTTTAAGCGGCGTATTAATAATATTAGAAAAGGTAGTACCTCTTCCTTATATTTATAGATTTCCTATAAATAGTTAATTTATATATAGCGCTAAAGGTCTTCTTTAAGTTTAGATATTCCCTACTTAATTATATATTTCTATTCCCTTTATAAGCTATTTAAATAGATCTTTTAGGTAATAAGTTTATTAAACCTCCTATTACTAAAGAACTAGATACCTATCTATTATTAAATAAGTTAGGTAAGTTAAAATAAAGAGGGTATAAAGATAGTAGATAAGACCTAATAAAATATAGACCTACTTAATAAAGAGCTTAATATTATAGAAAGAGATTATATTAATATTAATAATAATAATAATAAGGATTCTATATTTAAGCTAGGTAGTAAGGATATAATAATAGTAGATAATAATAAGGGGATAGTAGATAGATTTATAAAATAAGTCCTCTCCCTTTAATTAATTTATAAGAATAGAGCTAAGACTTATTAATAGATAAGTATAAGCTACTAGAGATATTAAGGTAATAAAGTATTTTAATCTAGACCTATTAAGATAGTTTACGCGCTTTTATAAAGTTATAAAGGAGGATATAAAATATAAATTAAGGGTTAATTAAAAGCCTTAAGAGGGGAAGTTTAAAGTATTAAGTCTTAAGATAAAGGGTATTAAGTAAGTAACCTATTATTACTAATACTTTACTATTTTTATTATACTTAAGTTTAAAAACTCTATAATTAATAGGATAATCCTAGCTAAGGAGATAGGACTTAGAAAGATTAATAATTAATATAAGCCCTTAAGTATATTTAATAAAGGGGGGAAAGCTAACTTATTATATATAATAATTTAGATCTTAAAGGTAATTATATACTTTATATATTAGCGCTAGATTAATATTATATAAAGTAAGATTAAATATAATTAAAAGACTACTTAAATTAATTAATATCTTCCTAAGAATTAATAATTTAATAAAACCTACCTATTATAAAATTAATAGCTATTCCTTTATATATACGTTTATAATAGATTAATAAAAAGCTTCCTTTTATAATATAGACTAAACCTTATCCTTATACTAGTAAATTTACTTAATAATTAGGCGAATAAATAGGCTAATTAATTTAATAGTAATTATTAGGGAATACTTAATATATATTTCTTTATATACTATATAAATTAAAACCTTAGGCCCTACTATCCTACTAATATTAAGTTAAACCTATTTAAGACGGGTAAAGGCTTCCTACCCGCTTATACTAACTAGTAAGGGATATTTATTATAATACTAGGGGTATTTACTAAGTAAGTTTAAAGCCGATTTACTAATTTTAAGTATTAAAATATTAAGTAGGGAAGATATATTATATCCATAAAAGTCTTATAATTAAAACTTAAGGTTAGTTACGTAGTAGTTAATAAATAGTATAAGTTTAAGGGAGACTTAATAAGGCTTATAAGTATCTTAAGAGTAATTAAAGCTTATTTAAGGTTCTATATAATTATTATTATATTAGGAACCCCTTAGATAAAGTTACCTTTAGACCTTACTAATATATTAGTAGTAATAAGGATAGGACGCGAGGATTAGTAGTAGCTTAATAATAATCTCTAATTAGTTAAGCTAATTTTTTTTAAAGATATTTATATAACTTTTAATAGATTAATAAAAGCTATAAGCGCGTTCTAGATAATAGATAAGCTAGTAGATTATATTACTTACTTATATATACTTACTAAGGCTATAACGCTTAGCTACTATTCTATTTTAATATAGTTTAATATACCGCTTATATAGTTACTTAAATAGTAGCTCTAGGTTATAAATATTATAACTAATTTCCTAATAGTACTTATCCTAGCCCTTAATAAGTAAGAGTAAACTATTTAATAGGAGGTAGATAAAAATAGTATTAGGAAAATAAAGTAGTAGAAGAATGTAGTATACTTTTAAAAGGCGTAATAGCTAAGAGCTATTATATCTATCCTAGGGCTATTACTTATATTAAAAGAAGATAAGGTATTAAAGGTAATATAGATATAATAGAAGGAATATAGAATATTAGATAATAAATATAAGAATCTATACTTTAAAAGACTTAATAAATTAGCCGCGTCTACTTTAAAGTTTAAGTTTATTACTAATATTATTAAAGAGCTTAATATTATAAGGTATAAAAAGGGCTCTAATAGGTAGCTTAATATAATATTAAAGAAGCTTATAATTATTAGAATAAATATAATAGTTTATATACTCCTAATAAAGGTATATTTATATACTTAATAGCCCTCCTTTATCCTAGTCCTTTCTATTATAAATACCTTAGGTTATTAAAGGTTATACTAACTCTAGCGTAATAATTAGAGGTAGATCTTACTATTATAAAAGGGAAGAAGGTTAGAGTAGTTTATAATAATATATAGCTATCTAATTAATAAGATATTATTAACGCTTTTTAATAAAGACCTAGTAGTAACCTAGACTTAGAGTATAATATTCTTATTTTTATAATAAGTCTAATTAGGACTAGTATTAACTTAATAAGGGTAAGGAAGATTATTATACTTAATATAAAGTACTTAGAGGTACCTATATAATAGGTAATCTTCTATATTTATAGAATTAGGTAATAGAATAAGATATATATATAGGTTCTATAATATTTAGAGGTTAAAATAGATAGGAGGATATATAATATATAAGGAAAGCGAAGCTAGCTAATAGCTTAATTTATAAGGACTAGAAATAAGGCTAGGGAGGAGGTAAGGAAAGTATAAGAAGTTATAGAGGTTATTATATAATAATATAGGCTATCTTTAGTCTAATAAATAGTATTTATAATAAGGGAAATACCTATAATATCTATAATAAATCTAGCTTAATAATATAAGACGCTAGAACTAAGGTATTAAGTATTATAAGATATTTAATATTATTAAATATATTAGATACGCTAGATACGCTTAAAATTAGGAGCTAGAAATTATATATTATATATAGAATATAATAGGGTATATTAGTAGGCTATAACTAGTATATAAGATATATAAGATTATAAGATATATTAGACGTATTAAATAGTAGAATTAATAGAGTATTAAGCTTAAGGTATACTTTCTAAATTAGGCTACGGCTAGTTAATATATATAATATATAAGATTATAAGAGATTATAAGATATACTAGATATACTAAATAATAGGTAGATAAGCTAATATAAGATATATAAGATTATATAAGATTATAAGATATATTAAATATACTATATAAGGGAATTAATAGATAAGCGCTAAGTAAGGTATACTTTCTAATTTAGGCTACTACTAATATATAAGATATATAAGATTATAAGATATACTAAATATATAATATAATAGAATTAACTCTTAGATAGTAGTTATATAAGATATATAATATTATAAGATATATTAAGTATACTTAATATCTTATATATTAACTACTCCCTACGGCTTTAACCTTTTATAAGTACCTTATCTTATTATATAGATAACGCTATTAAAGATAGTAGTAGTATAGAAAGTATAATATTATAAGATATATATTAGATAATATTAATTATATAAGTAGCCTTAATACTCCTTCTTATATTAATAAATTCGCTTAACTAATACGTCCTAGCTATTAAATATAAATACTCTATTATTACCCTAGCCTTTTATAAGCCTTAGTATAAATATTTATTATAATAATAAATACTTGAGAGTAATATAATTAACTATACTTATTATAAGCTATTTAATTAACGTGCCCCCTAGATAGGCTAGAATAATAGGAAAGTATATCCCTTTAACTTAGACTTTCCTCTTATTTATAGCTTAATCTACCTTATACCTTTCTATTTATTTATAAGTAGCTTAAGCTTCCTTATTATATTAATTAGTACTACTTCTCCCTCTTTTTAAGAGCTATTCTTTAATCCTACTTACTTTCTCCCTTAATCTACCTTCTCCCTTATTTATTTACTCGCTCCTTAGGTCCTACTTCTACTCTACTAATAGAGACTAACCTTTAAGCCTTACTATTATACTTACTTACCTAATATAACCTAGCCTTTTAATTGTACCTTTTAAAAAAGGAAGGAGAGGGTATTAAGAGGAGAATATAAGGTAGTTTAAGGCTTTTAATTAAAGAGCCTTATAATTATTATATCTAGATATAATATAATATTATAATAGCTAGTTTATAATATATAAATAATATAGCCTTACCTTATAATTAAGAGGCTATTAAGCTAGTATATTAATAATGAAAGGATTATTTCTAATTTATACTTAGACTACTACTTAATATTATTTTTAGCTACCTAGATTAATAAGATACTTAAATATAACTATTATAAACTTATTAATAACTTAAAATATAAAGTTACTACCCTTAAGGATATTAAGACTAGTACTATTAAATAGAGAGTAATTAAGATTAAGGGTAAGTTAGAGGATAAGTTAAGTATAAAGGATAATAAATATATAACTAGCTATATAAAAATGATTAAGAGAGAGAAGGTTCCCTTTATATAAAGGGTTATTTAATATTAATATCCTAATAATATTAAAGGAGAAAATTAAGTTATTTATCTAATTAAGGATATTCTTAGTAAGAATACTAAGATTAAAGACTTAGATACTTTAAATTATATTAATTTAGAGGCCTATTATAAGATACTCTCTATCTAAGTACTATTAATTAATTATAAGATATAAATACTTATAAATTAAACGCCCCTTAAAAATAAAGGGATAAAAATTAATAATTATATTAATAATTTTAAGATATTAATTAAGTTATAAGTTATATTATAAGTTATTATTAATATTTACTTTTAAGGTCTTTAAATCGCGTAGTAAGTAATTTATTATACTCTACTTAAGGACCTAGCTAATATTAACTATTATAATTAAAAATTTAGTTATAAAGGTTAAAGAATTAATCTTATATATAACTCTACTCTAGCCTTTAACGCTTAATAATATCTTTAAGCGGCGTATTAATATTATTAAAAAAAGTAATACCTCTTCCTTACCTTTATAAATCCCTTATAAATAGCTAATTTATATATAATATTAAAGGTATTCTTTAAGTTTAAATATTCCCTACCTAATTATATATTTCTATTCCCTTTATAGGCCGTTTAAAGGGATCTTTTAGGTAATAAATTTATTAAGCCTCCTATTACTAAAGAACTAGATACTTATCTACTATTAAGCGAGTTAAGTAAGTTAAATAAAGAAGGCATAAAGATAATAGATAAAATTTAATAAAATATAGACCTACTTAATAAAGAGCTTAATATTATAAAATAAGAGTATATTAATATTAATAGTAGTAAAGATCCTACGTATAAGCTACTCAATAGTAATATAATAATAAGAGATAGTAATAAGGGGATAGTAGATAGATTTATAAAGTACGTCCTCTCCCTTTAGCTAATTTATAAGAATAGAGCTAAGACTTATTAATAAATAGGCGTAGGCCGCTAGAGATATTAAGGTAATAGAGTATTTTAATCTAAACCTATTAAGATAGTTTACGCGCTTTTATAAAGTTATAAAGGAGGATATAAAATATAAATAGAGGGTTAATTAAAAGTATTAGGAGGGGAAGTTTAAAAAATTAAATAATAAAATAAAGGGTATTAAGCGAATTTACCGCCTTTATTATACTTTAATTTAAGAACTTTATAATTAATAGGATAGTTATAGTTAAAGAGATAGGACTTAGAAAGGTTAGTAATTAATATAAGCCCTTAAGTATATTTAATAAAGGGGGGAAAGCTAACTTACTTTAAGTAATAGTTTAGACCTTAGAGGTACTTATATACTTTATATATTAATACTAGATTAATATTATATAAAGTAAGATTAAATATAATTAAGGAAATACTTAAACTAATTAATACCTTCTTAATAGTTAGTATCCTAATAATACCTACCTATCTTAGAATTAATAGCTATTCCTCTACGCGTATATTTATAATAGACTAATAAGTAGCTTCCTTTTATAATAAGGACTAAACTTTACTATTATATTAATAAAGGTACTTAATAATTAGGTAAATAAATAGGCTAATTAATCTAATAATAAGTATTAGTAAACCCTTAATATATAATTTATTATATATTATATAAATTAAAGTTTTAAGCCTTACTACCCTATTAATACAAATTTTACCTTATTTAAGATAGACGTCGTATATAATAAATAGTACTTAAGTAAGGGAGACTCTATTAAGCTTATAGCTAATTAAAAAGAGATTAATAACTAGGGGGGATTTATTATACTTAGCGCTATCTTAGGTACTTTATATAATAAAGTTCTAATTAATCTAATTAGTATTCTATTAATTATAAGAAGGATAAGAGAGCTAGTAGCTCGCTAAGCCTAGCCTCTAATAGACTTTACCGGAAAATTTTAAGGTAATTAGCTTAGCTTTTAATAGTTTAATAGATTATAAGGGTATAGTTAGTACTACCTTAGAGCTAGAAGAGTATATTAGTTATTTATATATTATTATTAAAGCTATATTACTTAACTATTATTCTAATTTATTATAGTTCTATCTACTACTTATAGAGCTACTTAAGTAGTAACTTAAGTTTATAGATATTATAACTAGGTTCCTAGTAGTACTTATCCTAACCCTTAAAAAATAAGAGCGAACTATTTAATAGGAGGAAGATACTACTAGTATTAAAAAAATAGAGTTATAGAAAAATATAGTATACTTTTAAAAGGTATAATAGTTAAGAGCTATTATATCTATTCTAGGGCTATTACTTATACTAGAAGAAGATAAGGGGTTAAAGGTAATATAGACGTAATAGAAGGAATATAGAATATTAAATAATAAATATAATAATTTATACTTTAAAAGACTTATTAAACTAGCTAAGTCTACTCTAAAGTTTAATTTTATTATTAATATTATTAAAGAGCTTAATATTATAAGGTATAAAAAGGGCTCTAATAGGTAGCCTAGTATAGTATTAGAGAAGCTTATAATTATTAGAATAAATATAATAGTTTATATACTCCTAATAAAGGTATATCTCTATTCCTAATAGGCTCCCTTTATCTTAGTCCTTACTTATTAAATCTTATAATTACTTAAAGACCTTATTAACTTAGATATAATAGCTTAAGGGGGATATTATTAATATAAAAGGGAAGAATATTTAAGTAATTTATAATAATATAAAGGTATCTAATTTATAAGATATTATAAGCGCGTTTTAATAATATTATATTAATAAGTTAGATCTTAAATATTACCTTTATATTTAAATACTAAAGTTAATAGCGACTTATTACTTAAGCTAATAAATAAAAATAGCTAATACTTATAATATAAATTAAATAGAGGGTACTTATACTTTACGTAGTTATTCCTACCTAATAAATAGGATAAGGGATAGAGACGTATATATAATATATATAATACTTAAGGGTTAGAGTTAATAAGAAGATCCGCGGGTTATAAAGGTTATAAGAATTCCTTTAATAATTACTATTATCTAGTATATTATATATACTTAATATAATAGTAGCGTTTATAACTTATAAGATATAAGATATAACTTAATATCTATATATACTAATTATTATAAGGTATATGAGATATAAGATATAAGCTTAATAAAAATACCTCTAATAATTACTATTATTTAGTATATTATATATACTTGATATAATAGCGGCGTTTATAACTTATAAGATATAAGATATAACTTAATATCTATATATATTAATTATTATAAGGTATATAAGATATAAGATATAGGTTAAATAGATAATATTTTATAAGTAAGAATTAAGGTATATAATATATATTATATCTCTCTAGATATACTTATTATATAAGAAAGCTCTTAACTAAGATAAAGACTTCCTAGTACCTAGTCTAGAGCTCTTATAATACTAGGGGCTAGCCCTAGGCGCCTTAATTTAAGATTTAAGGGCCTAGGGCCCCTAGGGCCTGCCCTAGGCCTACGGGTAAAAGGTCTTTACTAAGGGTATATGGGCGAGTTAAGATCTTACCGACGTAGAATTATAAAATAAATATCTATATTAACTTTATTTATAATTAAGCTAAACCTTCGCCTTATCTATACTTCAATATATATATAATAGTTTAATAATATTAAGTTTTACTATAAGCCTAGGAAATAGTATATTATTCTAGATACCCTATTAAGACTATATAATACTACCGTCGTAAAGGCGGCTATAAATAGGGAAGGTAAACTAGATACCTTATAAGACTATATATATACTACTACTAGTCTTATTAAATTAAGCCTAGATCTATAGTAATAGCTTATAAATAGCTATAAGGTAGACTCTTCATAGTATAAGATAAAGAAGGTCCTTAATAATAATAACTACCTCGAGGTAGAAAACGCCGTAAAGCTTCCCTTCTAGTAAGCTAAGGGACTTATCTAGAAGCTTAATATAGGTAGTCCTAATAGACTATACATTCTAGAGTTATATATCAAGGCATTCCTTAAAATCGCCTATTAAGAGTATACCAGATTCGCTAAGTATTATAAGATTTTATTAAGGTAATAGTATATTAAGGGCCTTATTGATAAACTTCGCGAATTCCTTACCTACTATCTATAATACTAATTATATTAAACCTTATACTACCTACCTTATAATTTATTATAACTAATTATATTACCGCTAGTACCTTTCTATATATTAATAATTAATTTTATTCTTATATTACTAATATTAATTAAAGGCTATAATATAATTCTTATAATTATAGATAAATTCTCCCGGAAAATTATATTAATTCCTAGGAAAGCTACCTTTACTACTAGAGACTAGGCTAATAGATTACTATGAAGACTACGTAAGATTAATTAGGGTCTCCCTAAGTAAATAATCTCTAATAGAGATCGGAAATTTCTAAGTAAACTCTAGACTACCTTATTTAATAAGCTTAGTATTAAGCTTCTCTATTTAACCGCTTATTACCCTTAGACTAATAGTTCTAGTAAATATACTAACTAGATTATAGAAATTACCTTATAATTTTAGATATCTACTTTAAAGAATATAGCGTCCTAGCCTATTACTATCCTAGCTATCTAGGTAAGCTATAATAACTCGCTCTCTACCCCTAGTAGTTAATCCCTAAATAATATTACTTATAGGTTTTTACTTAATTAACTACTAGACCTTAGTACCTATAAAAAATAGGTTATACTAAGGGATATCGCCCGTCTCTAGGCCTCTAACGTAATTATATTTACCTAAATATATTCTAAGTTCTACTATAATCGCCGCTATTAACCGTAGTTTTTCCGTATAAGGGATAGTATAAAACTCCGCCTTTACTATAGGTATTCTATCCTATCTATTATAAGTAGGAAATACGGCTAATAATTTATTAGTCCCTTTAAGGTTACTAAACATATTAGCCGCCTAGCCTACTACCTAGCTATTCCTATATACTAGCGGATTTATAACGTATTTACCGTAGCTTAATTAAAGCTATATCTAGATAATAACTTATTCTCTCGCCCTTAACTTAAAGAGCCGCCCTTTATATTCGTTAAGGGTATTACTAATAATGCTAGATCCTTCGAGATAGAACGGCTTATTAATAAGCGCCTTATTAGGAAGGGGCGTGGCCTAGTAATAGAATATCTAGTAAGGTAGAGGAGTTATACGGCCTATTATAATTAATAGATAAATATTAAAGAATTAGGAAATACCTAGGAGCTAGTAGATAACTATAAGGTAGTAGTAATATAATTACCTTCTTACCTTATAATTACTTTCTTACCTTATTAACGAGGACGTTAACGTCTTTTTTTATTCCCGGTATATTATTACGATATAATCTGCAGAAGGCTTCTATAGAGAGCTACTAAGGATTATTCCTTAGCAATGTACTTAGCTATTCTTCATGCCTTCTAGATAGCTAGATATCTTTCAACTATTCAACTTATTAGCTGTAGTACCTAATAACTCCTTTAAGTAAGTTACTACTTTTACCTTAGAGGTAAAGGTAATAACGCGTATTATAAAAGTAGTATAATAAAGTAATCTCTTATCTTAAAGGATAATAATAGGGTTATAAGTAAAGAGGCTAAATATATAAATATAAAAGGTAAGAGGGACTTATAACTTATTAATATATTATAAGTAAAGTATATTATAATCTTATTATTATAAGTTAAGTAATACTTTTTATAAAAGTAATAATACCTCTTATAAGCTCTACCTATCTTATAATTATATAATAAACTAGGACTTAAACCTAAGTACTTAATATATTAAAGATAATAGGGCTTAAAGAGGGCTACTACCCTAATAATATAATAGGGAAGGGTAGTATAATAAGAGGGTTTAATTATCTATTATAAAAATTAACTAATATAAATACCTTTAAGTATAAAGAGTATAAAAACAATTTAGAAGAAATATAATATAATAAGATATTAATAAAGTCTTTAAATAAATAATATAATAAACTTATATAAAAAGGTTATTTATTAATAATATATTAATAATATATAAAGATAACTAAAGTCTATTTATATAAGGTAATATTATATATATATATATATAATAAAGGCTAACTAGTAGAGACTTACCTTAATTATTATTATAATTATTTAACTATTTAATATATAGTATTATATTAGTAATTAATACTTTATATTATATTTATACTTTAATATTAATAGTATTAATATTAATAGTATTAATACTTATTATTAATATATTAAGATATAGCTTAAAGTAAATTATAATAGGTTAATATTAATATTAATAGTTATAAAAGAAGTTAAAGTAAATAAAATATAACTTTATTATATACTATATTATATATAACAATTATATAATTTAATAGCGTAGTATTACTACTTAACTTATATATTATTTATTTATATTACGCGTTTATAAGTAATATAATAATAAACTTAATTAATAATTATATCTTACTATTAATATAAATTATAATTATAATAGCTTTTATATATTAATAGTATATAATATTAGTAATATATTATTATTACTACTTTATTATTATCTTTAGAACTCTTTCCCTTATTTTCTCTACTAGAGTTTTAAAGGTTATTAATAAGTCCTATTATAAATAGTAATAATTAGTATTTAGAGATAAATACCCCTAAAGAGGAGGTAATTATTAGGATATCTTAATATATTTAATTAATATAATAGTAGCTTACTAGTAATATCCTAGTAGTATTAATCTAGATTTTTATTATCTAATAGATATCTTTTTATTTAGATATCTAAGAGGCTAGGTAGCTTCCTTAAGGGGTATTTAAATAGTCCTCCCTCTACCTCTTTAAAAGGTAGAGATTAATTCTTCTATAACTATAAAGTTACTAGAGTATTAAGTATACCTTTATAATACTACCTACTTACTAGTAGTTTATACTATCTATTCTAGCCCTTAGGAACTAGCCTCCTAGTCTAGTTCCTAATAAGTAAGCTTCTTAAAGCTTTCTAATACTAGAGGAAAATCATGGATTTAAGGCCTTAAATCTAGATTTTCTATATTTAAGACTTTTAGGCTAGAATTAAAAAATCTAAAATTTTCCTATTTATTCTTAGTATTTTACCTGTAAATATTACTTTTAGTAGATTTTCTAGCTTTAGATTTTCTATATAAGTTCCTAGTCTACTAATATAGTAATTATTTATACTTAGTAACTATTTAGCCTTATAAAGCTAATACCTTATAAGACTACTTTAGAGTATTAGACTTTATAATTTATAACTCTTTATAACCTAGATTTTATAATAATACTATCTACTAATCTACTTAATATATTAAATATACTCCTACTATCTCTTCTTCTATTATAGGAGGCTAAATTAGATAGGAAAGATTATATAGAATTAGCTTATATAGTCTAGATTAAGGCTAAGAGACTAGGTAATAGTATAGAAAGCTATTATTACTTCCTTAAATAGACTTAGTCTAGATATCTCTAATTTAAAGGAAAAGCTTACTTTAAGAAAGGAGCTATTACCTTATATAATTAGACTAGTAATAATTACCCCTTTTAAGTCGCTTATAACTACGTCTATAATAGTAATACTAGATAGAATAGAAGTACTTCTAATTATAGTAATATAAGAAGTAATACTAAGTAAGGTAGCTTATATAATTATATAAATAATAACTAAGCGACTAAAAAGATATATTATTAGGTTACTAATAAGGGTAACTATAGTAGAGTTAGAATAGGGGCTACAAAGATAAAATAGCTAGGAAGGATAGGAAGGACAGGTAACTAGAGGAATTAGCTAATTAAGATAAGGTATATAGATAAGAAAACCTCGTAAAGGATAATATAAAAAGCTTTTAAAATAGTTATTTTATGGATTTATAGCATGGAATAGACGTTTTAGGCTATAATATGGTAGGCTTATAGGGGACTAGCCCTATAAGGCTGGACGGTCACCGAGTATGGACGGTTACCAGGTGAACCCTTCTACCCCAGGAACGTGTCTTGTCGGTTTTCTACGGATGCCCACAAGAAACGTCCACTCAACATTGATAAGATGCAGCATACAGATACAAAGATAATGTATGCATAGAGCGCCGGTAGACAGCAAGGACAGTGCTTCGAGACAATGTTCCACCAGGGCACTGTGTGACTATTCGGGGCGATATCCTGCTTTGATATCATCAAACCATGGCTGGTTCGCTCTAACAAATTCCTCCCAAGTCGTTGGTTTTTCCTCCATCTGCTCAAGAGTCCACTCCAAATTCTTCGGCCCCGATGTACCATAGTAAGAATAATCTTTCATAAGCCCAGAGCTTTCTTTCAGTGTTCTTACCATCTCAGGAGAAAGGTTACCCATGGTTGTACCTCCTGGGATCTGCACGAACGCCACCTTCCGTCCCGTCACGTCAGTCCAAATGCCAGCCATTTCGGGCCCAGTGTAGTAAGCTGTTGCGGCGGTCATGATCTTTCCGATGTATCTCTCGGGGTCGAGTAGAACAGGTGCTAAGAATTTTCCCGTGTCCGTAATGTCGATTAAGGGAATTCGGGTGTCAGGGCTCCACGTCTGGGCGAATTCGAGTTCACCATTGGCATTCTGATCCAAGGCAATGAGTTGTTGGCCGGTAAGCTGAGCTATGTGCGATCGGGGAGGATGACTTACTGGTTTCGGCTTGAAAATGACGTTGAAATTCTGCATGTAGAATGCAGGCATGTAGAAAGCGCTCTTGATTGGTAATCCACGTATGTACGTTTCGACACTCGCCTTGCTATCGAAATGCTGGACACCGCTCAGCTTGCCTCCGGTCATCTTGGTGACGTTGGGCAACGTGGACCAGAGAAGGAAAGTGACCCCTGCTGCAACCGAGGCATCTGCGATTGCTCTGCCTTGGGCAATCTCGATCGTTGCACATGCTTTCTCCCAGACTATGGGAAAACTCTCAGTGCCCAACGCAATTGATGGAGTGGGTTCGTTTCAGGTCCAGGACATACAATTTGTCATAGCGAAAACGACATAGGAACCCTCAACGGCATTTCTAAGCGACTTATGGTCATCCATGTCGGCCTGTGAAGGCTTAGTGATTGCATATACGCCGCCATCTCAACCATAGGGCGAGGTTACGCTGACAACATCCACGCCTTTCTCCCGCAGCGCCAGTGCAGCAGGCTTTGTCACATCTCGGGTCACAACTCGGATCCTATAGATGGTCGAGAGCTCAGGGTGCCGCAGGACATAGTCGATCAGATTCCCTCCTTGCTGACCGGTGGCGCCAAAGACAGTCAAAAGCTTGCCCATCCTTTTTGGTTTGGGATTAGAGGTGTTAGGTAAAGTATATTCACCCTGACAGACGTCCAGCGCTAAGATTGGCCCCGATAACGCCGATTCGGGATAGAACGATCGGTTCAGCCACGGTTCAGCCACAGTTCGTCCAAGTGCAACCATTTGAGGCCATTCATTGGCGCCTGTTTTCCGACCAGACCAGCCTCCTGACCATAGAAGTATAGAGCCCATTTCACCGGGCGCTGGAATGCCAGCTTCTTACTTAGGCATTAGATCCCTCCGTCTTCCATGTTTCCCAATTGATTCTTGACAGGATCATGGTTTCTTACACAAATTAGACGTTGCCTTCAAGGAAATCTCATTCAACATTCACCGTCGCCTGGCGCATGCCGGTTCGCAGCCCTTTCGTCTACAAGTCTCTACGTCTTGTACGAGATGTGAACGATCGTCGATGGAAAGGACAAATTCGGTCGGAGAGTCAAGCACCTACTACTCCCCTCTATCCCTCGCCATGTGGGTAGGGGCCTTTACAATCCGAACCTCCCGTTCCCACGAACCGCGAAAGCCCCATTCATGTACGCAACTGATCAATCATACGATGGTGTTACATGGATAAAACATAGTGCCATTGAGATCAACAGCTGGAGGCATGGCGTACGCCCAATCATTACACTATACCGATCAGCAATCTTCTCACCTCTCCCAACAACAGCCTTATAGTACTGCATATGATTACGCTCCAGCAGACCACAGTGCAGGCTTCCGTGGCGTAAATCGACCTGGTCCTCCCAAACAGTATCTGAACGATGATGGATCAAAAGGAGGAAATTTCGGACGTAACCCCAACACATGGCAAGAGGTGGACGGGAGCGGCTATGGGGACAACAGGCATCATGGAGGCAGGGGATATAATGGTGGTGGATACCCTCCTGTACAGCAACCACGGTTAGGACCGTTAGAAACTGGACAGGTATACAGTGATCCACGTGCTCGAGGACTTCCACAGTCAAAGGCTAGAACATCAGAGGTATTGCGACACCCCGGGGGTCATTCGCAGTATCAACCTGATATTCACCGGGACGCTCAAGGGTATCAGCAGCACTATCAGCCTGAGCCAAATATGTCCAATGATTTGTCGGCTCAAGCCAGCAGCGACGATAAGTATAGTGAACCGAAATATAGTCGCGACAACAGGTGGGAGACGGCTCAACAGTATGGACCTTCAGCCAATACAGACCAGCAGTATCACGAACCTCAAAAATTCGCTGGCCATCATGATCAAGGCTACGTAAATGGATATGGGAAACAATTTCAAGTCAATCATGCAGTTGCCCCAGTAATCCCAAAATCCGACTACCAAGAGCCTCCGCGATCCTCCCAAAGCGAGCCACCTGGTATGTCCTCGAAACTGGAGGCTGATCATGAATCGAAGTTTTGTTAGTAGACCGAGAGTCATTTTGATATTCGTCACTAACAGCACATATCCTTAGCTCATAAGAAACCCGTTCAAACGCCCAAATCGCCTGACACTGTTGCCTGGGACAATCCATTCCCAACGTTTCCAATGAGGCCCAAGAGAGGCCTACAACCAAGCTCTAGAAGCCTTGGTGACTCAGTGGCCGAAGCGAAGTCTAAGGATGAGCACCGCCATGAGAATTATCAGGATTCCCGGCCGCAAACCGCTAGCAGTAAGGACAGTAGCTACACAATTTCCCAACCCCAAAGCATTGATGTAGGCCCATTGAAGCCCCCAACGGTCCATGATCGTTACTCAGAACACAGTCGAATATGGCCGTCGACACCTGTTGATGCGACCCCGAGTTCAAGCTATGAGCGGAGCAGAACCATGCCAGCAGCAACGCCTGAAGCTGCGATGAAGCCCATCATCCGGCCAAGGCCTCCTGTCCAGACCGATTGGCAAGCGCTCGGTCCTGTTGTTGGCTACTACGGTCCTGAAGATCGAGGGTTCACCCCAACTAGCCCTGCCAATCAGTCTCAGCCCAAGCCTTATGGTCAGTCGAGGGGAAAGTCCGATGAGAAGCGGCCTTATGGCCATGCTCCTATTCAGAACGCTATGGCACAGCATCAAAACCAGAACCACAACCAGGACGGTCGGCAGCTACATACCCCACAAGACAGCCTAGGTGATGTTTTCGATAATTACCGCGATATACCACCTCTGCAGGATCATCGCCCTTACATTGAATCTGGTCAAGGCCAATACCCACCGCATGTTAATGAAGATATGCCTCAATTCAATGATGTAGTACCATACTCACGGCTTACACAACAACATGGAACGACACTCAACAACCATTTGCAACCCCACCAAGGAAGGCATGAGTACACACCAATGCTTGTCCCAGCTCAAGTGAGTAGTCGCAGAATCCCACAGAATGACATTTATGTCAAGGGGCAGGCTTCAAGAAGTAGATCACAACCGAATTTGAAGGACCGACGATCTCCAATACAGCAACAGGGCAATGGGCTTGACTTCGGTGTTCCTAGGACTTCGGCTAGGCCGCCCGCAACTGCTCCAGCTCGAGGTAATTATGACCTTAATGCTCATGAACCTCTGAGGATCTTCAACCGCCAAAATATGCCCACAGACAGGGAGCAGCTCCCTGTAGCTCAAGGGTATCCGGGGTATGTGCCAGGACTAGATCATTCTAGTGGTGACCAAAATTTCCCACCCTCTGCGACGAGACCACTACGCGTTGCACATCAGGTTAACAGAGGACCTGAACCATACCGTTCATCGCCTCCAAATGAAGAAATATCTGAGTCGCCTCCAATGGCATCTCATGATACCGCGCAGCTTGAACGATATTGCTCGCTCCCACTGCAAGGTGAACAGTCTCATCCTGTGGCGGCTAGACAAGGCCATAAGTCCTCTCCATTTGATCGAAACATGGAAACTGGTGCCTTTCCTAATCCCTACCAGACTAAGAGACGTTCGCCACCGCTACAGGACGGGCGCTCTCGTGATGGCCAATTAAGGTCGACTGGTGGCAGACCGCCAGCCATCAATACCACTGTACCACCAATCAAAGCTCCAGTGAATCCAGACGCATTACCATCTCATCCAGCGCCCGTACGCGCAGGATTGATGGAGGGTTCACCTTTGAACCGAACCCAGGACTCAGACTCTATTAGATACTATAGCGCTGTTCCTTCATCTATGCAGCGCTCTGATCCATCGCAAACGCTAGGCATTTCACCTTCGCCTGAAAGCAAGCGAGACTCTCTACCAGTCACTCGCCAAGATTTAGACAGATTAAGGCTAGTGAGCGCAAGAAATCCTAATGACCTAGCAGCGCAACTCGTCCTCGCTAAGAAAATGGTGGAGGCAGCTTCTGTACTCGTCGATGAGCGGGCTGATCCCAGGACCCGCAGTAAAAGCCGTGAAAAGTATATTATGGATGCATACAAAATTGTGAAAAAGCTTTCAGGAAACGGCTACACGGAAGCGAACTTTTACCTCGCTGACTGCTACACTCGTGGAGCACTAGGCCTAGAGTCTGATACACGAGAAGCTTTCAAGCTGTATCAAAACGCAGCAAAAGCTGGCCATGCTCAAGCCGCGTATCGGGTGGCAGTATGTTGCGAAATTGGCCTGGAAGAAGGCGGAGGGACTAGTCGCGATGCTGTCAAGGCAATGCAATGGTATAAGCGTGCTGCGACGCTGGGGGACACTCCTGCTATGTACAAGATGGGTATCATCTCCCTCAAGGGGCTATTAGGGCAACCAAGGAATTCCAAAGAAGCCATAGTCTGGCTGAAGCGGGCTGCCGAACGAGCGGATACGGAGAATCCCCATGCCTTGCACGAACTCGTAAGTCTCTCCGGAATCTGTCAGTCCCAGGCACCGGCCTTAACATTCGCCTAGGCGCTTTTGCATGAAATGCCAAGAGGTAATGACGGCGGGGCAACGGACGAAGCTTACTCGAACAAATTGTTCACCCAGGCAGCTAAACTAGGGTACAAGTTCTCTCAGTATCGTCTCGGTTCCGCATATGAGTATGGTTTGTTGGGATGTCCTGTCGAACCTCGACAGAGTATTGCTTGGTACAGCAAAGCAGCTGTACAAGAGGAGCACCAGAGCGAACTCGCTCTTAGTGGCTGGTATCTGACCGGGTCCGAAGGCATTCTCAAGCAAAGCGACACAGAAGCTTATCTTTGGGCACGCAAAGCTGCATTGGCAGGCCTCGCGAAAGCAGAGTATGCCATGGGCTATTTTACGGAAGTAGGTATCGGAGCACCTGCGAACCTGGAGGATGCCAAGCGATGGTACTGGAAAGCTGCTTGTAAGCGTTTTCCCTGATGGTGATTCCGCTCGACTGACTCACGGTTCACAGCGCAGGACTTTTCTAAAGCTAGAGATAGACTTGGAGATCTACGAAAAGGGGGACCGATGAAGCAAAAAGAGCGGGTTTCCAGATCTAACATGAGAAAGTCATCCGAGGGAGAATGTATAGTCATGTGACCGTCTTGGTGGGTTGACTTTTTGTTCGTAATCCAGGTAGTTTCTTCCGGACTGCTTTGTCTGGGGCACAGGTCATTGTTCAAGATTCCGGCAAGGTAGCCCCTCGCTTGAGAATGAAATAGATGAGCAATAGACCCTTGTATGATACACATGAACGTGGGTCCATTGCGGAAGAGCACTATCGATTTAGATCGTATGACAGCAACGATGAGACTTACTAGTTGGATGTGAGGCTTTCCATGAGAGCATTCAAAGGTGAACAACAGCTGCATGTCGATGTTACGATCGAAACCTCTACTAGCATCGTAAAGCTAAGGTTGCCAACTTAGCGACCCAAAATCTGCTTATTTATACAATCTGTATTCTCTTTTAGGAAAGCGAAGGGAAGAATGCGATTATAGTCCTATCGACTGCCGATTGCCCGTCGTGAGTCCCAAAGGTTCTCGTTCAACCAAAGGTCATCTATAACGCTCACTCTGGGATTTATGATGGGCGCTTGCAATCCAAATTTGACGCACACCTATCCGTGGCTACAACCGAAAGAAATAACCATAAAATCGATCCACGTTATATAGAATACAAGGTCGCTCACAGTGTACTCAAAGACTCCAACGAATATTTCACTCGTGGGCACGAAGCCTTTGCAGTAACTAGCCTTTGATACTCAATTGAGCGCGTTCTTGGTAGCTTCCACAGGATTCTTGGTGACACCTTTACCAAGGTCTACAGCTTCCTTCGCGTCCTCCTCGACAATTTGCCCAGCCGATTTACCTTGTTGACTTCGTTGATGCATCAAGATTCGCGTCACCTGGGTCACGCCAACGCAACCAAGGAAAAAATTAACGGCGGCCAATCTAGCGGATAAGTTAGCTGTCATATAGAGATTGCTCTTGGAGGTGATATATTCATCCTACAGTAAATTTCGTGGCTTGATGACAAAGCACCATCGTGTCCAAATTATGCCAGTAGCCGTGAGGGCAACGTTCTGGGTGAGGGATAGGTTCTCTGCAGGTCGAGCGAAGTCACTGACACCAGCAAGGACGATACTCCACTGCTCTATGTCAATCATATATGGTGGCGTGCGCAGAATGCGGGGAAGCGAACCTTCATAACCGGTGCCCTGGAGGCTGTTAGCGCAGCCAACATTCTCAAACAATGCTTCATACGTACCAAAAGTGGACCGTCTTCACGCCCACGGGGCTGTTCCATATTCTCGAGGCGAAACCATGCGAAGGAACAGATGTCGCGTCAACGGTCTGATATCGGCGTCCAATGGTTCCCTCGAAGGGATTACGAGGGAGTCTCGAGTGCCGAAGAAACCGTAAGCCAGCCCGAGATGACATATTGGGGGTTTAAATGTGCTGTGTAGTGAGGAAGAGTGGGATGGCTGTTCGATAGTGGTCGGCCAATCTTAAGTGCTATCTCCGAGAAACTTGCGCTAACATTTCACAGTCAATCCAACAGCGTCTGCCGATACATTGACGGCAATTCGGAGTGAGGTAACATGTCAGGCAAATACGCCTTCACCAAAGGCCTGAAGGAGGTGCGCTTCCTCTTCTGTCAGACATCCGACCACAGCGCCGCGACGAGGTTTGCGCTCCAACATGATGTGCAATGTGCATACGTCCTGAGAACGGTCTACAGATCATTCCTTACGAGAGCGTACCCTACCATGAAGAAGAATAATCCGCATACTCCTATCATGCTTCGCGAGGCTCTAGGATTTGAGCCACGAGTCTTTGCGCGTTATGGTATGTTTGACAGAACAGTCTCGGGGTCTGCACGAATATTGATATTCTGGGGGCGCACAGAACTAGGCAAGGAGAAGCAAGAGTCGCTAAGCGGTAAGTGGAGCTAAGAGTGATCCCTAGCGAGCACTAACTCTCGTTTTCAGGACTGTCAGATGGAGAGATAGAAGCCAAAGTATCCAGCTTAGTTCGGACCGGTGGGTGATGTGCTAGTCGTTCCGAATATAAAACTGTTATCAAAGGATTTCTATTCATGAAAGTACACCATTGGTTTGAGCTCGCCGCAACTGCGCCAAAACTGGACCGAGATGGCGCTGCGTGAAGCTCATTGACCTTTCTTCAAGGGTCCCTAGTCTACCGTTCGATTGTTGCGTCCGCTCCGACAATAGCTCGCAGCGATTTTCCGATAACGGGATGAGCTTGGCTCGAGCCTCCCCCTTCCAAGTATTCTGCCGTTCCCTGCGCACGCTCGGTATGAGTATTAGTCGCTGCTTATGTTAACATCTTATCGAAAGAGTCGGCGCATGGTAGCGTCTTGGGGTCTGCTATTGTGAAGCGGTGATTCCCAAGACTGTGGACAGCTGTCATGGAGAAAGTTATTAGCGATGCATCCAGATTAAGTGCTTGCTGCAGCTCGTCTGAGATTCTTGTGGTGGTTCGGATCTCTTGAAGATGTGAAGGACACCTGGACACAGGGACCTCTAAAGTGTTCGCCTTAGGGTCAAAGGCCATTGCTATTGAAGTCGTCTCTAATTCCATGATTCAGCCCTCTTTGCACTACCAACGCCCCGATACCATTCATATCGCATGCATCAATAATTTGCTCAGCGGCTTCTTTGCTATCGAAGCTTGAATGTTTCTCTGGTCGACCTCGTGGCGCAATAGTCGCTCAACGTACGTTTATTCTAGCAGCGCGAATACCATAGCAGCTTGCTACGGCCCCGTTGTTAAATTCAATCTGAACAGATCAACTGCTGATAGACTAGGTTATCTTTCTTTTAGTTAACATTTTTATCGAATTCGATTGTGTCGTGGCTTGTGACTCTGTAAACCACTTAGATAAGATAAGATCCTCTGAAGAATAGTTTCCGGCGCTAAGGAATTCTAGAGTCCACTCTGTCACTCTGATAAGAAAGGATTCGCTGCGACTGGGGTAGAAAGTTTATAGGGTCATCATACTCGTGTACCATTGATGTATCCTCAAAATTGTTCATCCGCTCTCATCATCGAGGAAGCGTAAACCCGGGTTCGAGATGGCCACCGGACAGCCCACACAGTTCCATGGAGTGCCTCTTGAAGAGCGCGCGGTGGACAGCAAGGGAAACCGCTTACCATGGTCTCTCGAATATCACGAGTCAGTGTCTCGCACAGGATATGTTCAATGAAGGTATCATCCTAACCAAATACGTAGAGATCATCCAAATGCACGTAGCCAAAAACGACATGCAGAAGAGAGAGGCCCTTTTGGCAAATCGATAAGACGCAAGGGTTCTTCCAGAACAAGGACGGCAACTCCAGCGAAGAAAGAGAATCTTACTCTTGACGGCTTTGAAAAAGCCTTGAAACACGATGCCCAATTGGCCGTAGAAAACAAGAAAGGGATTGCATCATCGAGAGCTCAGAACGATGGCAACATTGCATCACGACATGCTCCCTCACACACCAAAGAGCCAACTCAGATTATGATATATGGATATATTCCAAGCAGATGCTACGCAGCGATTGAACTTTACGAGAAAGTCTCTGGCGGGATGATTTGCGAAGATTATCCTCGTGAGCCCCCGAGCGAGCGACAGAAATATCAAACCCCGTTGAGCGCTTCACGCTCTATCCACTCTAGACCACGAACGAAGCAAGAGATCTCGCTGGCGAACCAATATGCCGGGGGCAGCTCCTGGATCAAGCTCACTTGCGATTCTGCAGAGGCGGCGGCGCGCGCTGTTGAGCTTTCACCAAGGCAGGTCTACGGACACTGGGTGTACGCTGAAGCTTACAAGGGTAAGGGACCAGAATGTGACCAGCCAATCCCCATCACAATAGAGGACCAACGTGAAGGGGAATTCGATAGCCCTAAGTCTCCTCGCAAGCCCTCGCAGATATTGAGCGCCGCTTTCTCTCCGCATGCTATCACCCAGCAGCATATGGCATCTAAGGTTCCTCGAGACTTGATACCGCACGCAGACAGTCAACCAGCAAATGACGCTGAATGTCTCTCACCCTCTACAGCATCATCGGCTACGGCTACTGGCCCAGGGTACCCAAACCTCCGCAACCGTCACCAACCTCAGGCCGAGCCGAGCACGGCTACTTCTAGCTCGCACGAAATTGTACCAGGTATCCCACGTTACATTCTTCGTCCTGCCAGCGAAGCCTTTTTACCTCAACCCACTTGGTGGGAGCGGCAAACGCAGTGGCTTAGTGCGCGGGGTCTGATTCCTACAGACTTCATTGGTGATGGGCTTCCCATGTTGGAGAATGGCGAATTCGACTGGGCAAAGGCCAGCTGGTACTGGCGCATCTGCTTCTGGTTCGATAGCCACATTGGTACCGACATTTGCGGCTTGAAGGAAAATTGATTCCGTATGGCATCTCTCCGCATCCACGCCTTACCATCACTACGTTGAGCATATCGTTGCGTTTCTCCGCACAAAACCTTGTTTCATATTCACTTTTCCCCTTAGGGAAACCCAATGAAAGGGCATCTCAACAATTTTCCAGAAAAAACTCACCACATCCACCATCTGTATGCGTCCTTCCGTACCTTTACTTGATGGTTGCAGATTTTGTTTTACTCACACAGCATGTTTCAGTATAACCGGTCTCGTCACCGTGCCACCAGCCATTGAGCATTCATACCCAGCATTTGTCCATGGACTTTGTGCAAGTCGCTACCCACTGGATTGCGCGAGTCATCATTCAGCGTCTACTGTGATATATACATGTGGAAAGCCGGGTCGTATGTAGCTTCTTCAGCGCCATTACATAGCGTTAGTTCATAATTAGAGAGATATATCAAGTTGATAACGCTAGCATTTGGTAGTGTCATGTTGCTTTTGACGGCTCATTCCAGCATTCGCCTGTACGCCTGGTATCATGCTGCTTGTAGATTATCTTAGCCCGCCTCAGAAGGCCTTTGCTACCAGCTCCTTCTCTGTTTACTCCCACGGCTCATTATCTAACTTGATATCCTAAGCAGGCGGACTTCCAGAAGCCCCAGTTCCAGTCAGTGTATAAAAACCCCCTTTGATAAGATCGTCTTTTCCTGCTGTCGCCGCTTAAAGCTGATTTACTACGCCTGTAGCCACCGCCTCCTTCTAGCAGCAATTCATCTTCAACCCACATTCATGACGAACTTGGTTTGCGTATCCGAAAGGTACAGACTTGTCGAAACTAGGACAGGGTGTACTGCAATGGCCGCAAGATTTGCCAATTCGCGGGCACCCTCAGAACCATCGAGTCGCTGCCTGTCGAGTGCTTGGGCAGGTTTGTGACTCTCAGAGATTAGAATGATATTACGAACATGTGTTCCTCGCTCCTCGCTGTGACTTGATGTGCCGGTATGGGCAACTTGGTCGATAAGGCGTGATCCGTATGATAGGTACCACATTAGATCTCGTAGCCCTCCTGTGTCTCGGCCCTTGGAACTGCCATAGTACCAGCAGTGTCCATCAAGATGCGGAGACCCTCGTATTCGAAGGTGACTCGGTGGGTAGCACGAGCGATGGGATTGAAGAACGAAAGGTCAAGTGGGAGGTATCGTAATGTTGGCTACGGATATTCTTTTCCCATGATGCATGCTGCAGCTTCGCTCTCTCAAGGCGTAATAGGCCCGAGCCATATGTGGATGAACGGCCAGGAAATTTAGCAAATAACCAGCATCAAACCTTTTGAACCGTAGCTCTAAGATTCACTTCCAAGACTTCTAACGAGGATGACGATGCTAGCTTGATCGGGAATAATGCCTGTTGATCCCCTACGAACAGACCGATTGAGTTATTATGCGATTGAAGTTGACAACATATTGAGCGCAAGAGTACCAACAGCAGATACTTGGTATTCGAATGTGCAAATAGGTATGAGGGTATGTTGCATGGATCTAGTAGCGTTCGTCGGGTTCTGCTAATCTACCCGGCTCCAAGGTAATCTGCAACCCCAGCTCATCACCTCGATCACCCGAGCCGAACTCGAAGCGAGCACCAGAACGTCCCAGGAACGCGCAATTATGCAAGGCAGTACATACACCAACGAAGAATGAACCTATCGTTATCCATGTCCCCAGCTTCCATTCGCTCGAATCCTACCTTGGTCGGCTACCATCGAGCTCAAGCCACTTGGTAATGCCAATCATTAAGTGCGCTGCATTGGGAAGGTGATTATTGAGATACAATGGCGCCGCGTGATCATGTGACGAACGCTATTACTCGCTGCTGTCCCACTCCCGATCTCTCGCAACATAAGAAATAAGCTGCTTTTGGGGTTCATACCACAATTGTCGACACCCAAAGCCACAATATGGCTGATGCACAAATTCAAGCGAGTCCCGAGAGCAATCATATCAAGGCCGATGCACTCAATCCAGCATGCCACGTTGCAGGGATCCGTCTGATTCCTGTGGTCAATGGGAAATACAAAGTATGGACGAAAAAGATAGGCAGTGGGAAAACGAAAGTGCTCCTTTTGCATGGTGGACCTGGCTTCAATCATGAATACTTCGAGTGCTTTGAAGACTTCCTTCCACCATCGGGTTTTGAGATGTACTATTATGATCAATTAGGTTGTTGTAATTCGGATCTGGCTGATGGTACGTCGGATGATATGTCATTGTGGACACTGCCGCGTTACCTTGAAGAGGTAGAGGAAGTGCGGAAAGGCTTGAGTCTCGAAGACTTTGTGATAGTCGGGCACTCGTGGGGTGGAATCCTCGCCATTGAGTACGGTAAGGCACTGTGCCACATCCCAACCACATGCGATTGAAGTTAAGGTTCTATTAGCTCTCAAGCACCAGCATCAAGGTCAATTAAAGGCCATCGTCGTCTCCAATATGGCGGCAAGTATAGAATCATTTCTTGCCTGTGCTGGCAAATGGAAAAAGACGTTGCCTCCGGATCTTCTAGCAGCGTGCGAGAAGATTGAAGCCGAAGGAGACTGGGAGAATCCACTTTACGAGAAGATTATGATGGAGGAGCTCTACCCTAGTAAGTCTTGCTTTCAGTGGTCCCCGTACTTTTGTTTAGACACTAAACATACCCTTGTAAACGGCAAGGTAGAGGTTTGTGTTTTGTGTTGCGTGTCTCTTACTCAAGTCTTGATTGCCCTTCCTGTATTCATGGCATAAGATCTCTGGCGGAGTATCCGACACTCGGGAACCCAAAATCACTGCAATACTGACAATGAATACCCAGAGATGTGCTGCCGCATCCAACCGTGGCCAGAGCCATGGACACGATCGCTCCGACATGTTAACATGAAGATCTATGTGCATATGCAGGGCTACTCCGAATTTGTGGTAACAGGCAATCTGAAGGGGTGGGACTCATGGGATCGCTTACACCAGATCGCAATTCCAGCGCTAATGATTGGAGCGGAGAATGACGAAATGGACCCGAAGGATATGAAGAAGATGGCCGACATGGTTCCCAAGGGTACCTTCGGTTTCGTACCTGAAGGAAGCCACATGGCTTTCTGGGATGGCCAAGAAGCCTACTTCGAACATCTTCTAGCCTTCCTACGCTCTCTTTGATGCCGTTGTTGGAGATAAGGACTAATGCAGAGAGTTTGCCGGGATTGACGCACCTCTCGACTACCTTACAGGTGCGGCCCTCTCTGCTATGCGGCCAGGTGCGAAGATGATGAGGTCTACAAAAGAAAACAAAACTAAATCTAGGACACAGCGTGTGCCATCCAACGATCCATGTATTCTCGTGTGGATCTACCATCTCCATATACTATGCATTTCATGTCTATCCATTTAATCTATAAAATCCATAAATGCATTGCTGGCCCTCTTGGTTCCATGATGGCTTTGCGTTCGAGGCCTGTCCTAGACTGTGAATACGAAAAGGCTAATCTTACGCGTAGACCATGTCCTTGTGCGCGTATTCCTCGTCCTAACTCCGTAAGCTTCCTACCGAGGTACGGAATTATCTACTCCATACCTACCATCAATAGCAATTCCCACTAACTCCTCTTACATTACTTGCATCGAAGCACAACTTCATATCAAGCTTCAGCCTGGTTGCATAAACGAGACTGCGACAGATGGTCGTTCGCCATGGCCGCCTCTCAAGGTCTTCATTACACATGTTCCCGCATGATGATGACATTGATTGATTTCCCTTCCTGCAGCCACCAATCTAAGCCGCTAGATTCACATTGTTCATCTTCATTCTGCAATGCACTAAAGTCCAAACCAAGAGCTTTTGCACATATAGTGCATTGCCACGCTGTACACATTTCGAACGCTTCCACCTAGGTCTCATCTTCATCTCCTCAACTCATGTCTCCTCCTCGTGTCCTCATATATCTTTTGCGGCGAGATCTGCGTTTAGCAGACAATCCCATTTTCAATGAAATCTCCAAGGCAGGTCAACAAGCTCAACAAATTTATACATATTTGCTACCTATATATGTCTTCGCTGCACAGCAGATTGAGGTCTCCGGCTTTCTTAGCTCAGATACAATTCGCTCACCATTTCCGGAGGCTCGATCCCAAGCCGCTGGATTTTGGAGATGTGGCCGTCACAGATCGAAGTTCTTGGCGGAGAGTGTTTGGGATCTTAAACAATCGCTTAGCGGTGTCGGGAATGGGCTCGAGATCCGGGTGGGCATGATCGGTCAGGTGATCAATGACCTGCTGAAATCTTTCAAACATGGGAGCAGTGAGGTTGCGGGGGTGTGGATGACTGACGAGGAAGGTGTAGAGGAGAAGAGGGAGGAGAAAGACGTGAAGATGGCTGCTGAGGGCGCTGGAGTAGACTTCAAGCTGTGGAGAGACGAGAAATACTATATTGACGAGTTAGTCAACTACAGCTACTCCATTAGCCTACTGACATTAATTCAGTCGAGACATTCCTTTTCGAAATCCTCGAGACCTCCCGGATATCTTCACCAGCTACCGCAACAAGGTTGAGCCTCTTCGAGAAGCTCCTCGCCGAGTCCTCTCTGCTCCGTCGAAACTACCTCCCCTACCACCTTCGATACCGCCCCAGGCCGACCCATTTATTATTCCAAACACGTTAGAAGGTATAATTGCTGCCCTACACCAGCCCCTTGACGCCAGTCTTGGTCTTCCTCATCCTCCCTCTTGGCCCACAAAAGCAATCTCTGCACATCCGTTCCATGGCGGGGAAGTTACTGGGCATGACCGCATCCGTCATCTTATTACCAACGGTACCATGACCACCTACAAAGATACCCGCAACGGTATGCTCGGACTTGACTTCAGCACTAAATTGTCAGCATGGCTTGCTCTTGGTTGCATCACCGCGCGACAAGTCCATGAGTACCTTTTAGCTTTCGAGGACGGTACTACAGATTTAGGAAAGGGCACTCACGGCTATGGAAAGGGTGAGAATAAGGGCACGGCTGCTGTTCGTTTTGAGCTCCTCTGGCGGGATTACTTTCGTTTGACCACTCGCAAATTTGGGCCACGACTATTCCGTATAGGTGGGTTCAAGAATGATACCTCAAGTTCGTGGAAGTATCCGCAAAAGGACGAGGACACGCAACATAAGGTCACACGATTCCTTGAGGGTACCACAGGTACTGGCTTCATTGATGCTAGCATGCGCGAGCTCTTCCTGACCGGTTATACGAGTAATCGGCTACGGCAAAACGTGGCCTCTTTCCTAGCGAAGCACCTGGGCATTGATTGGAGAATAGGCGCCGAGTGGTATGAGAGTTTACTTACCGATTATGACTTGAGTAGCAACTGGGGAAATTGGCAATATAACGCTGGTGTGGGCAACGACCCCAGAGAGGCAAGGGTTTTCAATCCTGTCAAGCAGGTAAGATATTCCTGTCCAATAGAAGACTACAGCTCTAAGGACGGCCAGGCACACGATTATGACCCCCATGGCGAGTACGTCAAGAATTGGCTGGAGGAATTACGATCCCTGAACGATCCGCAAATCATCTTCCAACCTTGGAAGATGCCTGAGGAAAAGAAGGCTGAGCTTGGACTGGCAGGTCACGAGTGGGTGGAGCAGCCGCTGAAGAGGATAGAGTTTCATGGGGCCAGAAATACTGGCCGAGGAGGTGGCAGAAATGGTGGCAAAGGAGGCAGGGGTGGTGGTAGTCGAGGTGGCGGTGGCGGTGGAGGTGGAGGTGGTGGTGGCTATCATGGTAGGGGAAGGGGTGAGAAGTTCAGGGGCCAGGGAAGGCAAGGCAAGATGGACCGGGCGGAGGGAATCATGAATAACGACTAGTTGAGTCAGTGGGTAAGCATCGGTCTTACTAGAAAGCACGGTCAGCATTGGTAGTGACGATCGCTGTTTGATCGTTCCCAGAGTACATCATGGAAGATTCTGTGGGCTTTGGTCACTTGCTTTCATTGAGCACTCCGTAAGATCAAATGCTCCTGCACGCCAGGCTTGCCTATACATATGCTATATCTGGAACGTGACCATTCACTAAGCCTCCTCCTATAGCTCGAACCCGTTTTACTCAACCTTGCTCTCGAAGTTCTCCCCCTCTACCAAATCGGGTATATCGTCATCATCCTCGTCGTCCGCCCTGCCTCCCTCTCCTCCGTCCTTTTTCTGCAAGCTCTGGTAGCTTTCTGCTAGTTTGCGCAAAGAGGCCAGGGAGTCAGGACCCAGTTGATTAAGAATGCCGGGTACAAGTTCAGTGAGCTCTTTGTCTTCGCCGGCGCCGTAGATTGCAAATGTGTTTGAAGGAACGGATGCGTGGACTAGGACAAATAGAATAAGTGAGGGCTGGTATTGGCGTAAGAAGGCATGCATACCTTTGGGTGCAGCGAAATGAATGACATTGCCATCCTCTTTGAACATGTTGACCTCTTCAATAGCTTGAATTGGCTGAACGTTGAGCTTCTTCAAAGACGTTTGCAGCTTCTTGTCGTCTGTGCCCGAGGTCTTATGCACCTTCTTCACCTTTCGCCGAGGCGTGCCTTTTCCTCTGTGGAAAATTACACGTCAGCTGTGACTTTGCACAGTGTCATTGGGTCTACATCATGATAGTTACGTAGCTGAAATGACGATGGTATAGACGGGGAGAGATCGTATAGCGGAATTAAGGACGTAACGCTTACCCTATGGTCGAATAAAATTAGCGATTCGGTCTGCGATCGATAACAATGTACGGCACGAAAACTAATTAGAACTGAATATCATTGGTAGGGACTTTGCTCACCAATACGCACCGATTGCTGCATCTTCGCCAGCTTTGCTTGATCCATATTTGCACTTAGGGATGGAGGTCTGTGGGACTAGGGCAGCCGTGTTGGATGTGAGCGGTGTTCCTACACAGCCTAGGAGCTACTCGAGGTAGCAGACTGGATACTCGGACGGAGAGAGTATGACGGTCTGCAAAGCTCCCTGCCTGCGATGTGTGAACGATAGATTATATGCCAAGGATTATCCCCGTAGCCGAAGTCACTCAGCGTGTCCCAGATCCTTGCAACTCCTTGGCACTCACGCCCTCTACATCTAAACCCACTTTCTTTGAACATATCCACTGGATGCACTATGCAGAGTTGATAGCTATTCTATATCCTCTCATCCGAAACGGCACTGCTCGATAGTAACAATGTATGTGATATGCAGTTGAGCACTGTGGAGGAATTATTCCCACGAGTGCCTCTGATGATTCTGCATCTTCATTAACCTGAGACCACAAAAGATTGGCGTCACAGCGCGCTCAGTCTGCCTATCAAGGTACACAAGGAATATATTCTTCAATGCAACGTGTGTCAAGTTCCATAACATGATCACCACAGGTATTACACAGATTACGGGGTTACAAGCGGACGCTACGAGAAAACTACCTAGATACTACGATCACGATGCAAGATGCAGGGATTCATATGGGCTAACTAATTCGCATGTGGAGTCATTCTCTGCTTGATTTACCCCCGTGTTGCTGTGTACATGTATTCGGGCTGCTGTTGAGCCCGCTCTGACACACATATACATTGCGGCTGCAAAAGCTGCGCCATATCTAGTCAGCATTTCAACATACGATATCATTCTGGTCGATTTTGTGCAAAAGCTTGTCTTTCAATTCAGGGCACCTTCACTTGTCCATGATAGTGAAATATCATCTAATGACTTCCATAAAACATGACGTTACTGTACGACAGCATGCAGGATCTTCAGCCTAGGACATCAGCATGAACCCGAACTGGGAAATCATAGTTCAGCATCGCGTTGGGTCCCTCAATCAACTGGACCGCAGCCCTGGTGGCTTACTCATTTAAATAGGGGCCTTCTTAGTATGGACCAGGGTTCCTAAAGGTGCTCATAGTTTTGCAGATCAGACAGAAGCACAGCTCAAGGAGATAATTACAAGGGAGAGGTAGGAGCTTAGGAGGGGGATTACGATGGAATCTGATGTAACTCAGAAACTTACAAGAAAAGCAAGACATGAGTCTTTGGCACATACCTGCTGAACCGGGAATGCAAGATGCCAGATGGGATTCATATTCCAAGACCAACGACTTACCGCCCAAAATACCACTCACTTGGCTTGAGATAGAAGTTGGATGTTTCATAAGACTGAGCTAAGAACACCAAAAAAGTGATTGTTCAGCCGACGAGCAAAAGCGGACGAGAGAAGAGAGAAAGGAAGGCAAGAAAATCATGATTTCGCAAATCAAAGACATTTAGAGCGACGGCTCAACGGAATCGAACGTTGGACGTAAGTGATTTACAAAACATTATGATGTCTATGCTGAAGGTGAGAATAAGGTTGAGCAAGTAGCAAAGCCTCAATGGAAGACGACCAAGATGAGCACGAAGATCGATAATAGAAGCTAATCAAAACTTTTGCCTCGGAAGATTACTCTGTCACGCAGTCCTCAGCATTGAAACGGTTACACATGGAAGCTCAACAAGAGTATTGGAAGGATGCCAGCAATCCGTGATGAATGCAAGAAACATCAACTAAACATCAACGAAGCCGATCAATATGGCCCGGATGATCGGATTCCAAGATTTTCCAAATCGATTGAATTGACGTAAAAGGTAAGCTGTGTTTTGCATAAGACACGCCTCAAGCACGATGGCTCCATCGACATGTCTTGCAACTTACGTTCAGGCCTCCGGTAGTCAGGCGATGAACGATGCTGATCCCATTATCGCTAACGAATTTCACTATCCTCGTATTCGGCATGAAAAGTCCATCAATCTGCTATATGTGAGTACTAATCCGTGCAACCACCAGTGTTGTATTCCATCTACCCTATGATACACATACCTTCAATATGGGAGCGGGTGTTGAACAAAAGCTTAAGCAGTCGACCATCATGGCTCCTTGGCCTGCAACGGTGATAGGCGCACTGTACCAAACTTGTTTGTGCGGTCTACAGGGTTCTATTGGGATTCTTGTGCTACAAGCTGTGTATGTTGGAAGACCCTGTCGTACGAATAGTTCTCCTTGTAAGGTCGAAACTATTTCGGCAACTTCTCTGGGCCAGGTACGACCAGCGGGTGTTCCTTAAAGTCTTACATCCCGTTTCTGTATGTCAAGAGCCCGGAGAAAGACGTCATACTTGCTCGAACCATGAACTACAAGCCTGCTCCTCCAGACCCCGATCACTATGTGAGGGTAGTATGTCCCCACCTACGAGGGTAGTTGTGGGTAATATTGCTCAAGCAGAACAATTCTCACGATCATCTTGAGAATTAATTGAGAAGCGCGGCGGTATGGTTCAGCGATCCCGTCACTGTATGCACTGAGCTAAAGAACCTAGATCTTGTTATCCTAGAGTCTGCTGAGGGGAAGAAAATGCCGTTGACGGATACAAAGAGAATATAAGTCATCCAGAATAGGTCATGCACATGATGGTGGCGGGTACGAAAGCCAGTGGGTCGAGGTCTCGCTTGGTGTAGGGGTGACATGGTTTCACTGCATTCGCACGTTTCCCGAGTGACCAAATCTGGAGGGTTTTCTTTTCGACTGGAGTACCACGGTGAGTGCCTAGATAACTTTACAAACATAACTGCAGCGTCGCTTACACTGACGATAGGGCGTGTTGGACACCTTTTCAAATTATGTCAAACCAAGAGTGATCGATATATATGATGATGAAGCGCCAGATCTTTGATAGAGATTTGTGCCAGCCGAGCATGAACAATGGTGGGGTGATGATACCCTCCCCGAAACGAATAGTCAGCGATGGAAATAAGGCAGTGGATACATTGCAGAAGTAGCGCACCAGGGAGGAGGTCGCAAAGCATGACAACAAGGACTGCTTGTTTGATGACGGCCAAATAAGTATCTCACGCCCTTTGGTACCAGATCTCTTCCTTCCTTCTCCTGTGCTGATGAATTGTACGGCTAGTCATTCAGTTAACCTTACTGGCCAGCCAACGGTGAGAGTATCAGTTCTGGGCAGCTATGTCCCTGGTAAGCCTCTAATAGCGACACTCCCAAGCTGGCCTCACAAACTGACCGTCGCATCTTCGGCTTGAACTCAAGTCTCCTGCATAAATCGAACTCAATATTCGCCTAGAGATGCCACTTCATTGCCGACGTTAAGTCTGCTTAATCAAACCCTGACAAATTACTACCGCATGGTCTATTATACCGACATGGCTAATTCATCGCAGGTATATATCGCAACAAAAGTTTCCAGTTGGTGGTATCTCATCTCTATTCCAACGGCTTCCACTCCTCTGCCTGCATTGGATCTCAATATCTGTATCTTTAGCTTAAGACGTGTTGCACTCGACCAATGCACGTTGCAAGGCTGCGGTTCTTGGCTACGTGGGAGTGCGACACCAACGTACCTACGACAATACTGCAAGGATCCGCTACGGTATACCGATGAGTCGTATGCCAGTCGCTTAATCGGACGGATTCCTACAGCAGTCCTAAGCATCCCTTGTAAAGTATGACTCGTGGACCGTTACCGAAAAAGCAGGAGAAATTTCTGCAGAGATGTGCTGAAACTATGTAAGGCCAAAGAGCTTGCACAAGCCTCTCGAGGTGGTTTGAACGTCGCCTTGAAGAAACATCGCCGGTTAGCCATTCGTCCATGAGCGCGGAAGGAGCTCAGCAAAGACGCGGAAGATTATACATCTAGTCTTCAGGACTCTAGCACGGCGGTCGGATTGGACGCGTGCCACCATGTTCAAGTGGGCTTTTACATAAAGACATAATGCTTATCATTCGCTATGCGCCTACGGATCCGACGCTGGTGGAGTAGGAAGACAGGACATTCAACGCGCCGTGGAGATGTATCTTTCAAAGAACGAACAGCCTGAAGGTGGAATGTCCACTGATTTGATTCTGCTGCCGAAAGAAAAGGGGATTGCGAGACGACGACCTATGGAGGAAATCGATGGTAAGCGTTGTCACAAGTCGTCATTACTTGGAAGTAATTGCAATGTGATTGTGGGACGCTTATGCCAGGCGGCAGCGGCATTACCCCAGGATATCAGCGAATCGTGAAGGTTTTCGAGATAGTGCTGACAATACCATAGTGGCGGTGAAGGATGCTGACGAAGGCGAGGTGGGTGAGTTGTTGAGCAAAGAGTGGTAATGAGTATCAGGAAAAGTATGAACAGCAGTGAGTATGTGATGAAAAGACTGGAATGGTCAAAGAGCGCATGTCGACGCCTATGTGATGAAAGGGTACCTGGATTCGAGCCAAGAGGTGGCTGGTAGCACTTTTCCGTGGATTATCAGTGAGAAACTGGAAGACTGTGGTGCAGATGTCTTGACACGAGGATATGAAGTGCAGAAGAGCAGTCGTGGGTTTAAAGATGACTACATCTTGAAACGTATGGTCGGGATGGAAGACCAGCGTGAATTCGAAATCGAAGGCAAATGAAAGAGACACGAGAGGGAAGATGATAATCCACGAATGCTCTCATGGCTAGTTCTATCTTCTATCTTATCTGCGACTAAAAAGGTGGATACGAAAGTCAAAGCAGGTAGCATCGTCTCAATCTCCGTTATCTGGGGAGATTGATCCTATGGGCTCCTGCCTGGAGTCACATGCAGTGCTTGAGTGCATAGTCCATGTGGTGCCCTACGGCGTGCCTTATCGTATCCTATCATGATGTTTGCAGGGAGACCGTGTACGCCCCTGTGCCTGAGCGGCTGAGCCTACAATCCTGTCTGGCCTGCGGTAAGATGCTTATCTATTGCGTGCTGAGGAGCTCTATTTCTACTTAAGCAATGCAAGTCCCAGTCTCTTTGCCCGCCATTTGGGCAAGTCGACTTCGACGATCCACTTCCCCAGCAATGGCTATGTTTCTTCCTAGGTCACCTGGATTTCTTGAGGCTGCCTATGTTCAGATTCGATCTGGTCAAATACGCATGGCTCCGTTCTGTTGAAACTGCTGGAGCCGTGTGGACTGCGAGAATTATCCAACCGTCGATAGTTCACTCGAAGCCTTCGTCGTTGACGGCCACATGGAAAGGATGGTATGAGGACAGACTGAGGAAGATACAGCCAGTGTGGAAGAATGACAAGCACGACGTCAAAGCCGACCATGCCACCCGGGCTCCTACCCAAGTGGTGCCGATACATCGTCCCAGACTGTCTCGCATGGTCCCACTTGACTGGTCGGCTGTTGTCGGCTGTTGACAAGTGTAGTGATGGGCTTTCAGCTGTTCTTGGAGGGCCGGGGCCTGCTGCTCATCAACTTTTCTTTCGCATCAGGTTTTGCTCTTTACCCCACTTCTCTGTCAGGCCGCTCGATCGCTGTGTGAGAGTGTGAGAGACTGAGTACCGGCTTGTTTGCCTCCTACCCAATGGAAAGAAAGAGGATTTCAAGTTCATGGGGACTGGGAAAGCCACCAAGCCTAGTGTCATCGTTGTGTGGGGGTCCACAGCGTACTACTCGACCTTTCGGTACCTCAGGGTCTCTGGCGCCGCACGGACTTCAGGGATCGATCAAGGATTGAGAGAAAGGCTCGAAATCAGATCAGTAACTGCTTCTCCCATTCTCTCCCTTCCAATGGATGGATGAGCGAAGAATGACTAGCCAACCGGGTGGAGCCATCGTATTAAGTTGACCGAAAGTTGCGGTTTATTACAGCACTCTGGCACAAGACTCCTCGGTCGATCACTGCGCTAATGATCGGGCCGTCTCGGATTCGCTAACAGATCATGGCAGAATCTAGAACTACAACGAGGCTAGCACGACTAGGCTATTCTATCCCACGTTCCACCGGGAGAGGCCAATGGGGGATAGTGCTTACTATTACTGTCTTCCTTTGCGACCCGTCCTTGTGTGATCACGACGTTGATGGCGTCCATATTTAACTCCAAGGTAATTTACCCCAGGCTACGGCTATGAGGATTGAGGAGTGGGTCGCATGCCCGATTCATACTGGACTAGCATTGGTCTCCTTGACAGCCGTTGTTGCCGCTTTCGTGGGCAGCATCCAGCCATACCAGTCGCTCGATGCTGCAGTCGAGCTTCGAGTACTTCTACGGAGAACTTCTCGTAATACTCCGTACCAATCAAGATCCGAGCTCATCGTTGCAGCATCGCAAGGCGGTGGCGGATTCTCGACACCTTCAGAACTCTTCATTATTTCATCAACATTGCCTAGGATATGGGAATTAAGGTATATACGATAGTGAAACAGAGGCTTCCCTCGGTAGAATATGCCTTCGGCAGGCAGGGCCAACTTACAAGGGAACCGTACGAGATGGCGCTGGGTAGGAGAACGTTCACATAAAGCGCACTTGCTTTGCCCAGGCTTACGCCTCTGTAGTGGTGGCAGATGAGCCAATTGTTCAACAGGAGTAGCTACTAGGCTTCGTGGATTGCATCTTCACCACAAGCATGGTCGGCACAAGCGGGGAGACAGGCTGGCTGTGATTGTGCTTGAGAATGTGAAAGCCTTTCTGCTGCTACAAATCCCCAGCTGCAGTGATGATTGATGGAGAGATGATTACTTACCTTAATTATGGGAAGTATCTAAATTTGATCTGACTTTTACCAATCGACCTCGACCTCGGTCTTTGCAACTCTGGGGATCCGGGAGCTGAGAGATCCATCTCATTCACCACGCTCTTTGCCATCTCCAGTAGATTCCTGATCTCTAGTCAGTACCTACTCGGTAGCGTGGAGAGAAGAATGTTATGTCCAGCTTTACGCTTCATCGCAGCTCCACATCCATGTTGTAGTAGTGTCGGTAATTCGGTGTCATCAGGGGGGTGGAGAGGTGAGAGGCAAAGAGGGTGGAATTGCCTGCTCTTCTCCGACTCACCCCACTCCGCTAACCCAGTCACGACTAATATAGTTTCGGTTTGTGCACATTAGCGCATGCATACTAAAATCTCCCCCATCAATCCCCAGTAGAATACTACTGTACTAGTAGTAGACTCGAACCCTGGCCCCATACCTTACGGAAGTGCCTAGATCGGATCCAGCACACCCACTCAAGGGCCAAAGCTGCTGCCAGACAACATCATCGCCCTTCAAGATCTCCTCAATGGCTCTGCATGAATCCATCTTTCACAATTGAGCGTCAACTCCCCCATCCACTCCGCCTGTCCTGATCTTTATGCCTCGCCGTGCCAAGGTCAGCAATGAGTCGAGTCAGAACAACCTGACGGACCTTCCTACAGGCCCGCATGGAGGGGTGCCGGCCTATGCAACGACCCAGACCAATGAAGACATCGAGACCTCCATCGCCAACTACCTGCCAGGCGCTCCGAAATCTTTGCGCTCAACATACCTCTACCCTCCACACTCCGGACGAGCATCCAATCCAGCGCAAACAGCATCGTCGCAGCCCAAACACCCTCACTACGGCCAAGTCCGAGACAAGCTGGATATCTCGCTGGAGAACAAGCAAAAACGCTCCATTCAGCTGCGTGAGGCAATCTTCCCGGACTGGAACGACGACGCCTCCAGCGCCGATCTCGGCAATCCAGATGACATGCAGAAAAAGGATCCGCTGGGCACGCAGATATGGAAGCTCTACAGCAAGACCAAAACTCAATTACCCAATCAAGAGCGGATGGAAAACTTGACGTGGCGAATGATGGCCATGAACTTGAAGCGCAAGGAGAGGGAGCAGGCACGGTATGTGATGGCTCAGGTCGCACATCTTGCGCAGAGCACTCGACTGATCTGAGCGATTCCCCAGAGCAAAACAGCAGTCCACGAGCGCCCCCTCAGGCATCGCACAGCTTCGGGAATCCATAGATCTGGCGTCTGACAGTCCTGATCCCGACGCGATGAATATCGACGACTTCATTTTCCCCACCTCCATCGCATCCCCTGCCGACATCTCCACTCCTCCAACGCCACCCTCACATACGATCACTTCGGCTATCCCAATCCAAACGAGAAAAGGTGCGCAGGAGCAGCTACATCCTAACTTTCCCCCATCGGCGCCTGCCCATGATGCCGTGCGAAATCATGAATTCGATTATGTGCAGCGAAGGGTTAGAAAGACAAGCATCGACGAGACGAAGGTTCGTATGGTGGCCGAACCAAATTCGTGAACATTGGTATGCTAATGCAGTGCACAACGCAGGGCCGAAAACGACCTGCCGAGTTTTCTCCACAAGTGCACCCAACCAATAGCATCATGATCCCAAATGATATGGATGGTGATGCAGGGCTGGGTGACTACTCCCTTGAACAGACAGGGCAGCACTCTTTTCCGGCACACGCAAACACATACCCACACGTTCCTTTCACTCTCGACACGTTCAATATGCACGACGATCCCATACTTCACTCCGCAGGTCCTTTTCAACAGACTTTCACGTTTTCTCCCGCTGAATCACCAATCGATCCCCATGGGGCCTATTCGACCTACAAGAATACGCCAATGGGTTCTTCTCTGAATTCTGCTGCAGAGTACTATTCACCACCAGGCTCGGCTCGGCCCTCTTCGACTTCGACACCGCAACCTGTGTACGACAACGACCACATGTATTTCGGTCGTCAGCACTCAGGACGGCCTATGCAGAGCTTTGCGAGCAACCGTCCCTCTAATCTCGCCAACTCTATGCAGCCTCATTATATGTACCACCCCAACAACGAAGCCATATTCAATGGCGTGACCAGCGCCGCTTCATTACCTACCACGCATTTCACGTCACCCGCCTTCTCCATGCATGTCAATCCTTCCCAAATACACCCCGAATACTCACAGGCACAGTCTCACCCGATGAACGTGGCACGGAACGAGAACATGTTCTCCTTTGGCGAAGACTCGGATATTGAAGACGACGAGGGTGGCAGCTTTCCTGAGGGCACTATGATGATGCAAACGGAATTCCCCTCCATTGAAGATCCGTCGCTTGATAATCGCGGTGGTCTGCCATGGGAGTCCAGCCTGGGAGGGCAAATGAATACAGTAGCTGCACGGTATCCGGGCGGCCCTCCTAAGAAGCAGGTTACGATTGGAGGGACAGAAACCGTAGTGTCACCACAGACTTGGCACCAAAGTGGCACTTTTGGCCGCACGCATGGCTCCTCCGCTTCTGTGAGCGACATTCGCAACCGAGGTGTTGATCCGAGAAGGCAGAAGATCCCACGGACAATTTCGACTCCGAACGCTGTCCACCTCGGTCAGCAGGCAGCGATGCAAGCTCGACCACAATCATCGCCCAGCTCTCCACCAGAATCAGGCTTTAGCAGCGTGGCCCCGTCTCGCCCGGGTAGTCCAGGGACATCGAAAGCTGTCGAAAACAATGGCGTCCCGACAACATGCACAAACTGCTTTACGCAGACTACGCCTTTATGGCGACGGAACCCCGAAGGTCATCCACTCTGTAATGCCTGTGGGCTTTTCCTCAAGCTTCATGGTGTGGTCCGCCCTCTCTCCCTGAAGACAGATGTTATCAAGAAGCGCAACCGTGGCAGTGGAAACCAACTCCCAATTGGCACTACATCCACCCGGTCTTCCAAGAAAGTAACGCGCAAGAACTCGATCCATCAAACCCCAGCGACAACGCCTACATCTGCGAGAGCACCGGGCCACAATGATTCTGCATCTCCACCTTCAGTGTATGGTTCAACTAATTCAGGATCGACCGCTGGCAGCACCCCAACAAGCTATGGTCCCGGAATGGCAGGTGTCATGGGCACCCTTCCTCCTATCGCTGCTGCTCCGCCAAAACCCGTGCCTCCAATAGCGGTCAACGCTGCGACCAGACCTTCTTCAGCCGTGGTACCGAAACGTCAAAGAAGACATTCAAAGCAAGGGGTGGGCAGAGGAGGTCAGGACGCTGAAACGCTGGATGTGGATGATAGTAGTGGGAAAGCGCCGCAAGCCTCAAAGAGGAAAGAAAACATCCCTCACTCGATGCCTATGGCTGGTATAGCTGGCATACCTGGTACAGGCATGATGGGCTCCAGCACCCAGCAAGGTCTCATGGCTGGCGGGCCATCTGCGGGGACTCAGGAGTGGGAGTGGTTGACCATGAGTCTGTGATGGCTCCACCCTAGGCTGAATCTTATTCCGTGATTTCAATCGTCCTTGCAAGTCCTGCAGCTCGAGGCCCGCATTCTATTGCATTCAGATCTGAGGCTCCAACGACCGGATATCCAAACGAACACCACGTACGAATCATACACATCGGCGCCGAACTCCTTACTTGGATATCCCCCATATGTCCTAGGTTTCTCGTGCCGCTCTCGAGACGCGCCTGCTCTCCGACGACTTCTTGAGCGTCACATTCAATCTGAGCACATATCTTCACTTATTCATTCTATCATCAGTTTTCCACAGCACGTTGTCTTTATTGCTTACACTCATGCATTTGCTTACGACTGATATCACCGCGTCTGAAGAACCTGATCAAGGTGTCAGAAGTGCGCAATGGGAAGGGGTGTCTTCAATCTTTTGGGACTTTCATGCGGATTCAGGACGGATTTTTCATGCGGAGGATCAGGGAGGGGGGGGCGTGGGCGCGATCTAGGGGGAGGGAGGGAGGGAGGGAGGCGGGGGCTGTTGATGATGTGATGGATGAGCGGAGTACCGGCGAAGCTAATGGGATGTGATGAGAATAGACCACACACAATTCGTGAACGATGGCGTTTTCTGGTGTTTTTTGGCATGCGAAGACGAGATAGATCGAGGTTCATTATACATTTCGTGCTCTACCTGAACTACAACCTCTTCATACATGACTCGACCGTTGGCACACGCAACAATCCTTTACTTCGCTTGATTCTGATCTATAATCTGGGTATTCCACTCTCAGTGTTGATATTGTTGGGCACGTACCTAGGAGATTCATGAGCTTTGGCTTGCGAAGAGTATCCCGCATCTTCCCACCACCGTCATCCACCACACCGTAAAAACCTCCTCCCTCCATGTAAGCCGGATGCTGGCAGTCCTGCACATGCCACCAACAGCTGCAGCGCTCTGTATACCCCCAGTATACCGTGCACCACGCCCCCCTTAGGCGCATTCGTATTGAACCCGCACCCACGTCCTATACCTCGATCCTTCTCCATCTCCTTCTACGTCTCGGCCATGTTCTGGAAAAGTCGTTTTCCGCCACACGGCAAACCAATCATGCGCCGGCCATCTATTGTCGCCTCCTCCGAGCTCTTACGAAAGTCTCAGCATAGATCCTACATCGGCCCACCCACATCTTTCTCTTTCTCTTTCTCCTTCTCGTTCGCGGCCGCCTGAGCACCTGCCCCGTTCGCTGTCTTTTCGCCTAGGATCTTGGAAGCGGCCATGAACCTGGATCGTTAGCACGGTGTTCGTCTATAATTTGATACGATACAACAGGTTGCACGTTGACAGCCAGCCACCATGCTCCCACGCCCCTCGAGTCAAGGGACCAGGATCCTCCCTGCCACCGAAGCTTCTACACAAAAACCACAAACTTCGTAGAAAAAGACCAAGACTTACGCTCCGCCCCACCAGCCCCCCAATCCCCTCACATACTCCGCCTGCACGGCCGTCATACCCAGTAGATTTTCCATGTCCGCCAGATGCGCATTCAACTGTGCCAATTGGGCGTGGAGATGTGTATACTGTCTGTTCCTGTTGATGGTGGAGGTGGAGAGGGAGCTTGAGACGTGGCGTGGAGTCGTGGATGTGGAGAGGGTGGTGGTGGTGGTGGGATTGTTTGCCGAGGAGGGGCGGGCGGAGTGGTAGTTGGTGGTGGTCATGCTGGGATTGGGAGGGTGGTGGTGGAGAGGTGGTTTAGTTTTTGGCCGTGGTGGCGGTGTTGGTTCTTGGTTGGTGGTAGATTATGAATCTATAGAGAACGTCAAGCAAGCCGGATATCTACTTTTACGATCGCTTGGTCCGTGCTGCCTTTGGCGATGATGAGCGAGCAAGACAGTATACGCTACGGGGAATGTGATATATAGTTCCCTTTAACCCCTTTTCCTATTAACAAGCCTGCCACGCAGGTTACGAATATCACGTTACAGTTGTACAAAGAATATTGACAAAGTATCTTGGCACAAGAAGAGATTAGGTCTTTAATTTTTCCTCCTCCGAGCAAGTCAAGCTAATACACAGAAAGCAGCAACGACTGCTAGAGACAACACTTCATCTCCGACCCTTCATCTTCCCCATGCAACCTCCAACGACTGCTGTGTCGCGTACGGTAGGAGTGGGAGGAATAACATCGTCCAATAAAGGCTGACTCCCAATGCAGTATTATGTCAGGCCGACCCACGATATTAAAGAACATAATCGTGTGCATATATACGATCAAACGAAATTGTTCCATGCTGGTGATGTGTGCTGTAAGGTCCCGTTCACCGTCCTTCTTCGCCATTATTAAAATGATCCTGTTTTGTTCACGCCTGACCCACCGTCCTCTATTGATTGGATTAAAGTAGACTAATTTCATGTGTGCAATGTTGTTGCAAGAAGGAATGTACCGGACCAAGATATTATGCGTGAAAGCCCAGCGGTCACCCCTAAGCGAGTCGCTCGCGGATAAGTCGCCAAGCTCGTTTGGCGTTGTGACACGAAGTGTTGCAGACGAGTCGTTGTGTGACATATCATACCACCCCAACAGATTGTCCCTGGAGACGTGCTGCTCTTTGTCGAGGTGCGAGGCTGCTCGAGCTGCTGTCCGCCGAGGGATCGGACTCGATGTGCGCACTGGCACCACTATCGCCACTCCCCGCGCTGGCGCTCGCACTACCAGTCAGACTACGTACGTTTTTTTGTGGAAGCCCAAGAGGGCCTTTGGGTGGGTATTTGTTGCTCACCCCAGCGTGTTGCTCGACCTGCTGCGGTGCCACAGCGTTGCCTTGACCAGGAGGGTATCTTGGCACAGGCTGGCGCATCATCCCAGGAGGTGATGGTCCTCCATTAGGATGCATTTCACCTGGGGGCAGATACCCATCATCTGGCGGCGATGGTCTCCCCATGCTCCTCCCATTGTTTAATGGATTTCCAGGAGAATGGCTTGTCCGCCGAGGCATACCAGGAGCTGGCGCTGGGCTCGGATATGCACCATTCATCCCAGCATTTGTACCAGCTCCCTGCAGCTCGTTCAACCGGGTAGCCGTTAGTGAATTCGTTCTAGACTCATCTCCCATGGCCTTTCTGTCGACGTTGCCATATCGATTGGACGAGTAACCCATCATCTCGTTAGCCAATGGATCGTCATGCACCCCTGGCATGCCCGCCATCAATTGCGCGGAAAGTCGATTTCTATTCATACCAGCTCTCGCGCCGTAATTGTGACTCTGGCGTACACCGGATCCTCTTCCCGTCATTCCCTGCTCAGGGTTCTGGCGAATTTGACTGAGACTGGGGGCTTTCCTGGTTCTGCGAGAAGTAACGCTCATCATGTCTACGCTGTCGGGATCGACAGCAGGTATGGGAGGCCCACGAGCAGCCATCGGGTCGAAAAAGTCGTCATCGTCATCGTCGTCATCATCAAAACCCCCATGGTGAGAAGGCGGTGGCCTTCTAGGTCCTCTGCGCATGTGGTATTCTTGTTCCCGCAGCTGAAGCTCTCTTTGCCGTAGATTCAGTTCTCGTTCTCTAATCGCCAATTGAGAGTTGTTTGTGCTATTGCTCATATCGCCATACCCTGGAGCCACACCCCCTTCAGGAATGTCATCGTATAATACCAGATGGCTGAATTCACCTAGGTCATCCCCTTCAAACGAGGGCCGTCGAGACAGCTGGTTTGGTGGGGGTCCACGAGGGTTATAACCATTAGATTGTCGCGAAGGGTATCCGTTCATCATGGGCGGCCCTGGCCCGCGCCTCATGGAAGGCCCCATCGATGGAGTCCTTCCTCCACGCATGCCATTGCCATTCATGCCTCCGTTCATATTGCCATTCATTGGTGGTCGTGGACCTGTGGAAGAGAGTCGAGGAGGAGGAGCAGAACCCGGCGGTGGATTGGGAGAGACAGATGGAGCGACTGCCGGCCTTTGTTGATTAACAATGTTGCAATGATGGAGCAGAGCGTATAGAGTCTCGATGCGAGGCACTCTGACTCCAGTATCCTGAGCAAGCTTGATGGGGGATCCGAGGTAGGTTTCAACCTCCATCGGTCTCTTCGCCATGAAATCTTGATACATTATGCTGTACGATGGTGACGGCTCGGACATCTTCTGTATAGTCCTGAGCTTGAAGTCTTCGTCGAAAGAACAGCCCTGAGCCGTCGCGATTTGAAGGAGCTCGTCCATCACGTCAGATATCATCACACGTACGCCGACCTTCTCAAGTAATTCCGCATGCGAGGGTACCTCAAAGAGGACGCTAGGAGGATGAAATGCAATGGGCCTAGACGATATCAGCACGTGCTCTAGTACCATCTTCGTCGTACAAGCTTACCCAATCATGCGCTCATATTGCTGTTGTCTTATGTTTTGGGAAACTTTGCAGTCAACTTGACCGGTGCTCAGGGTCATTGCAAGCGCTTCCGCCATGTCATTCTGGATCGCGGCTGGAATAGCATCATTCTTGTTGGCTGGACCAACCCAGATATCCGTGGCCCCAGTATGTTCAAATTCACTTGCTCCAAGCTGTGTGATCTCCGCTCCTGATACCAACGAAAGCACAACGTTGGTCGGGAACCTCTGTTCAAGGTGTGATTCGACGCCAAGCGTGTGTGTAGTATTGACAAGGATGCAAGTATGCTGAGGAGTGACGACGGATTCGATGACGGCCGCTAGATCGTAGACATCTGGTAGCGCTTTGACACACAGAAGGACGTAATCAAATGCCGCCTTTTTGCCGGCAGCATCGTCTGGAGATCTAACGACTGTAATATGTTAGTGAGGGTCTGCACCGATCGACTGAAGAAGGCATTTCAACTCACCATGACGGGGTTTGAATCGTTCATTACCGAAGAGCTTAGATCTGTGGGGAAGTTAGTTGCGATATTCACCATTGGGAAATCGGGGCGCAGAAATGCTTACTTGAAAGATATGCCATACTGTGAGACCGCTTCATACCCAGATTTCCATACCAGCGTTACATCGCAAGCATTCGTAGCTTGAAGGCGCCAGGACAGGAACGCTGAGATAGGATTGCCGCCAACTGTAATGACAGTATAACGTGTTAGCTTCGCTTCCATAGTAATGAGACTTCACGTAGGCAAAGCATCCCTAGCATAGGCGAAGGACGGTGAAATGGAGTTGTCTAAGAGCTAGTGTCCCTACCTGATAGAATGCGTAACCTTGGAGGGGAAGGCGCCATTGTGTATGCGACTTAAGAAGAGCAGTAGTTGGTGCAGCGAAGCTATCCAAATAGATCCGGTCCTGATGAGCCGCAATCGTGGCAATGATGTGTTTCTTTATTCCGCTTGTCCCAATCTCAAGTATTTATGCCCAACATCAGTCCAGACTGCGCCCGAAATAAGGGTTGTCAAGGATGGTCTCGTCGAAGGATCAGAGTGCTGCGTAACGAGCGTGAGGCGATAAGATAGTGTAGAGACGAAGGGATGCCAATGAGTGGACGCCTGATGGTGGCAGGAGAATTTGGAGGTCAACGGACGGTGTTCGGGATAACCTTTCAGCTGGAAGTGAGCTCGACACGAATGTCTTCTCTTGTCCGGACCGTTGTCTCCTCAACGACTGCAACTGCTAGTGATCGCGAAATAGGAAGCGAGTGAATGGCGATGGACCAGATGATGCTGTCGTCGGTACGTATTGCAGGTAGATAAAGTACGGAGTGATGTACTTGTGGGAATTGTTCTGGGAGGTAGTACGAACTAGCAGAGCTTTAGACTTTTAGTGCCTTAGATTGGGCAAGGCGGAAGTCGGCGACAGGGATTTGAAATGAAAACTAACTCCTCACTCGTGCATGAGAGTTGGTATGGTAAAATTACTATTACCTTACTGCTGACTTTGGCGAAGTACAACGGGCGAGGGGTGTTGTCTGATGGATGGCTATGCATTCACACTGATTGAATTCTTTTGTTAGAGACCATTGTCCAACGTTTCACTATTCTATGTCTAAGTTACAGCCCAGGTTGACTCGTTTCAGCCGCAGCGACAATGCCTGGGAACAGTAGGAATACAGTGTTTCCTTGTGGTATACCAGGGGAGGAATCCCTCGTTAACGGGTCGGTCAAGCCTCGCCCACAGTCTGCTACCATTGGCAACGGGCGCACTCAAAGCTTGTATTCTATGGCTAATGACTGCCTTCAACGTTGCATGCTCCACACATCGATATTCAACGGTACCGGCGGTAAGGTAAAATTTCTCAACGAGTGTAGCGGTACTTTGACTTGACCGACGATCACGGTACGATCTCCGTCAGTCCGCTTTCCACTTCGTCGACGCCAGTGCTCTTGACCTAAAAATAGACGTTCCTGAGGTCCGCTGGGTATAGTCGTCGATACGTGAGCGAGCGATGTTTTCAAAGTACTTCGACAATCCTCATGCTCGGACTCCGACAGAGAAGGCGATGATGATCAATTGCTGAGCTCAAACTTTAAAACCCGAGAAGCACTCTATTCTTACGCCGAGCGCTCCGTGGCTGATATGGTAATGAAAAGGACAGGGCCGCCATGATGGGATAGTGAATGGCAGATCTCTCGCAGTCTCGAGCGTCGCTGTTCTTTCCCACATCGTATGATCGTAGCCTGCTGGCCCGGCTTATCCAAAAAGGACGGGCTAAGAATTTTGACAACCGCCTGGCGCCGTCGATCCTTCAATCGGAACCAACAGCCAGAAGATATGAATAGCTTCGATTTCCTATTCGAGATAGAGGCCACGTTTCTTGGCGGTGAGTGAAGCCTCAAACCTGCTCGGCTATGCATGATTGGCTGTCCTTCAATGCTCATCTTTCCGGGTAAATTGGAGGGTCCACTTCGTCCAATGCGGCAATCTCCAACCTCAACGCATCTTCGCCAAGGCTGAAGTAGTTGCAAGTGCCTGCAATACAATGCTGGCAAATATTGCTGAACGTCGATATCGATATGCAGGAGGACCCCTTTCGCGATCCGAAACGCCATCCAAGCGCCTTTCTCGGAAACGTCCATCACGCAGCAGCCACTCATACAGCATTTTGAATCACTATTCGCTACAGGATGCTCGATGGAAGGAGTACATTGTCACATTATGGAGAACACTGCTGTACGACTCAAATGCAGGTTCCGCCGCCAATCATATAATGGAGCCGCTGGTCTTGTGTTGTGAATTGGCAGTGGAGCAGTTGTACCTAATATTGACCTACAAATGTGGGATCTCCTGCGGGTCAGGTCCGAACGGTTGCGATATGACACCGCTTCGGATCTTTGCTACAGACCTGTATGGGTTGATTCTAGAGGACAAGTGGTATGGGTAAAAATGGGTAGGTATTGAAAACGATTTTATTCCGTACTTCCCTTGCTTTGGTCGCAATTTCAATCATAGTAGGCCAGTGTTCGTGTACGGCTGGGCATTTTTCGAATCTATTATTTTGCCCCGAAGTGCATCTTTTGCTTATCTCTTCGGGTGAAGCTTGCAACTCTCCGAAATTTCTAGCTCTTCCGACTAGAATACACTCATGGTCGCACAAACAATTCCAGATGCTTGAAAACCCCTGCCCTCAAAGCTTCATCGGCATCACGTATATCTTCAATACACAGCAGTAGACACGCAGAATGCCCGAAAATCGTCAGAGGTCATAGCTCTCTGCTTCGCGCATCAACGCTCGTATACCACCAATGCCGATCATAAATTCCTCATGCCCCTGCCACCTCTCACGAGGAAAGGACTTGGCATTTCATCTCTCTCGGGATCCCAGATGGGTACTTCTCCGCTACTCCTCAAATTCTCCTTGCTTGAATCTTCACCTAGGTCCTTCTCGATTTTCTGCGCTTGGCTGGTACCACCTGCTCTCGCCTGAGCCAGCTCGACCAACGTCCTACCACCTCCATTCTGACCCAGCAAGTTGCGCTGCATGACGGCTTTGAACATATCGTTCTCGGTCCCGCTAGTGTTTGGTTTAGCTGGGGCTTTGCGGGCTGGTGATAAACCTGACATCTTCGGACTTGGTGGGGACGGGACTCGAGATGGTCGGTCGGATCTCGGTGGGGGAAACAATGTGGGTTGAGCGTAACCGCTAAGACGATTCATCGGGGCTGTTTTTTGCCGCAGAAGACCTGGACGACCTGCGACCTTGAAGGGGTCAGGTAGGCCAGAGGGGGGTCGAGTGGGTGAGGGAAGATCGGGCAGTGTGTCTTCATCATCCTCATGGATGATCGATGAGCGTGGTGAAGATGGTTGTAATATCAACCGGTCCTTCGAAGCTCCGCCAGCAGCAAATATGTTTTTGCTATTGGGGATTCTGTTCGAGTTGGCGGCAGCTGTTCGCCGGGGCGACAATGCCAAACAGGCGATCGACATAGGAGACGGATCGGCCATATGGACGTCCATTGGTGAGTCGAAATTTGTACGAGCCCGGGATAGAGGACCGCGAGCTCTTCTCTTTGGTGGCGTTTTCGACGCTACCATTGGAGAAGATTCGACAGACAAACTACTTAGATCTGTTGTTGATGGGAACTCTGTATCAGCGCTGGTGCTGACTGATGAATATTGAACATCATCAGGGATTGGTGGCGTGGACTCTCTCGAGACGCTTAGTTCCTGGAGTCGCCGTTGCACCTCTATATCGACCCGCCTCCGGATCTCACTTTCGAAAACCTTCTGGAGCTTCTCTTTCTCTATCGCTGTTTGACGATCGATCTCAAGCCGAGCCTTGACCTCCCATTCACGCCTTAGCGTCGACTCTAGCGCGACTCTTATTCTCTTATTTTCAATGTCCATACTCGACGCTTTAGTATCGGCTTCTTGCGCCTTTCGCAGTGCTTGCTCTTCCTTCGTCCTCAATATTTTCCCCAGCTCTACTACCTCCCTCTCTTTCCGTATTAGTCGTACTGCAGGAAGATTCAGGAGGCTCGCAGTATCTGGTCGCTTCAGAGGGTTGACATTCAAGCAGCTCCTAATAGCGAGTTGCAAATCTGGAGAGTATATTGCTGGTAATGGATCTGCCCGACCTTCTTTGATCTTTTGTATTAAGTGGAAATGTGTTTTGGCATTGAACGGCTGAGTCTTCGCACATAGTTCGTACATCACACAACCCAGAGACCATATGTCAGAGTGAAGTGTGTACCGCTCGGCGGCACATATCTCGGGAGACATGTAGAAGGGGGTTCCGACATAGGTTGAGGCAAAGTCGTGTGACTGCATCAGCTTCGACAGCCCAAAGTCGCCGAGCTTGACGGAGTTGTCCGCCCCGAGGAATACTACATAACATCAGCACTTGAGGCCTCAGGAGACCATCGCAAAGACCCACCGTTCTCTGGCTTGAGATCTCGATGTAGAATCATAACTTGGTTCTTACCCTTCAGCCCCAGGGGTTGAAGGCCGGTCTTCTGTCCCATCACGTTGCTTCCGACCTCTGGCGCATTGACGCCATAGTGGCACCGGTACATGGCAGCAATGAGTTGAGAGAATATGCTCCAAACGTATTCCTCAGATGCGTACTGATTGTTGTCTTTGAGTTTCTGGATCTCTTTGCTCAAGTCACCGCCACCACAGTATTCCATATACAGGTATAGTTCTTGCGTTGATTTAAGGTGTTCTCGGTGGTAGTAGGCGACAATGTTGGGATGTTTGAGGGAGTTCAGAATGGAGAATTCGGCGTGAAGTTGTTCTCGCTCTTTTTGGGACATCTTGATGTATTGGATTTCCTTCCGGCATAGTATCTTGTACGGATGAGCGTCAATAGCAGTGAGGTTTGCAGGAGCTTGGAGGGTTTCATACGTGACCGTCGGAAGCTCTGCGGACCTTTCTAATGATACCAAAAGATCCGCGACCTGGATGCATGGTCAGACTGAGCTTGACCGTATATAGGAGTATTGCTGAGCACGTACCAATAGTCTCAAGAACTTCATACTTCTCTGCTTCTGTTGGGGTAGCCATGTTGGCTGTGAGAAGTTTACTCTTTTCTCGAGGGTGATATAAGCAGATGTAGACTGTAGAAGTCACGCAGGAAGAGCCACCATTGTGAAAGAAATCCTTCGAGTTGAAGTGAGGCTCTAGGGTATATCCGAAGTACCCTGGAGTTCAATCGCTAATGTTTACCAACGCTGGTCGACCGAGCAACCGTCACGTGATGATAAGATTGTGATTCTCACTTTTCCATAATGTTCATCATGATCAACTATTCTTTTTTCTCTTCCGTTACGGTCCTCGTCGCTGCTGGACAGCTCAGAACAGGATGGTGTTTCGGAAAGACGAGATAGAAGCAAGCTTAGCAGAGGAGAACAAACTCATCAAGAATGGCACGCTCAAGGAAGACAGTCCCTTGGATGACAGCAAACATTTTCTGATGCTATGTGAGGCTTGCCGCCGGGGAGATCTAAAAGTCTGTCAGGAAATGATAACGGAGGGAGCCAACATCAACGCGAAAGATAAATTTGATTACACGCCCTTGATCCTAGTAAGGGCCATCCCAGTCGCCACAGAGTTGAGTGCTAACGCCTCAAGGCAAGGCCAGCTTATGCGGCCAATTCGAAGTGGCACAGCTACTACTGGAGTCAGGCGCGCTCTGCGAACGAGATACATTCCAGGGCGAGCGGTGCCTATATAATGCGCTCAATGATCGAATACGAAATCTCCTTCTCTCATACGACTACAGTAAATCGACAGATCCCTTACAGCCTTTTGCATCTCACATATTTTCCCTCCTAACGCGGGAGCATCCTCAGACTTCGGATATACTCGTGACTGGGGCAGGAGAGACATTTCATTTACATAAACTCATACTATCTGCGCGGAGCCCTTATTTCTCTAAGAAGCTTGAGAATGCGCCTGATACCACATCATGGAGGTTGCCTCCCGCGATTCCTCCTCAAGCTTTCGGAATAGCGATACGGTACATTTATCTCGGCGAGGTTCCCAACGATGTGGGAGGGGGACCAGGGACCGGTTTCTCGGAAGACGAGGTTTTAGAAGGCGTGGACAAGATAAGCAGACAATTAGAGATTAGAAGTCTTTGGGATGTCATTTTGGAAGGCAACGATCGCCGGATCGCTAGACAGTTGAGGTCCGATGAGGTGGAGAAAGGGCGGAATCAGATGTACACATGGTTCAAGAACAGTGTCTTAAAGCATAGAGTTATGGTGGACACGACCAAAGCGACCAATGTGAGATGGGGCCGGAATAATAGCACATTTGCAGATGTTCTGCTGCAAGCCGACGATCCTGAAGAGGCCACAGAGACAGTACCTGCTGTCAACGAGGATCTGCCACGTGTGACTCGTAGCACCCTCGAGCCACCGTACGGCATCCCCATCGGTCCAATTTCGCAGACCTCTCGTTCGCCTTCTCGATTGCGGAGTCCTCGAAAGTCTGTCCTTTTCCCCGTTCACCGTGCGATGATTATTCGATCGGAGTTCTTCCTGACAATGTTCTCGTCGGCGTTCCGAGAGGCGCAAGATACAGAATACTTGCAAATCATCCCTATAGACTGCTCCCGAGAAGTATTGGAGATCGTTTTACGATATCTCTATACGGAGAAGACTGACATGCCACTAGAGCTCGCCATTGACGTGCTCTTCGCTGCGGACCTTCTCCTGATTGAAAAGTTGAAGCTCAAGGCTGCAGTGGTCATCAGCACGCTTGGGAATGGCTCCATGTCTCAGATACCTGCTCGATCAGACAGCTCTGAAAACCGTATAGCAGAGCAAGATGACTTAGATATCTACGATGTCGTTCGAGCAGGGTGGTTGACGCGCGTACCAAGGCTCGAAGAGTTCGGCGCACGCTACTTCGCATACCGGCTGGAATCGTATATTGACGAGGAGGAATTCGCAGACCTTGTCCGAGAGAGTGCGCAAAGAATTAAGAGCAGGCAAAAGACTGATACTATTGAGCTCCTTGACGATATCAGGTACTATCTATCCGAACGTTTCCGACTACGCTTCGAGGACTCTGGTATCGAGGACATGCTGGAGGAAGAAGCTGAGCCAATCTCAGGAGGTACCGATGTGAATACTGACCCGAAGGTCCCCGAAGATGAAGGTATCGAGGTCGGCGTAGTGCTCCACGGAGATGGCTCAGTCCAGAACCAAATGGTGATCAGGACTCTGGATGGAGAAATTGCTGGGGACGAGCTAGAGGGAGACGCGATTAATTATCAGATATTGCTAGCAAAAGTCGATGCGCTATTAGATAGATTACAGCTTGATGCTTGAACATCTCATACAACTTCAACGGCATTCAGATTTGGTGAAGGCTTTGACACAAGGTCGGCGGGTACTTCCCGAGCTCCCGATCAGCTTGGCGCCTAGCCACTTCTAGATTTCAATGATTTTATTTAGCGTCGGACGATGTCTTTTGCATTTCATTCGTTCCACTGACGCTACCACAACGTGAGCTTGTTTGTCACTACGAGCATCTGTATCGTGAGGTGAAGCAGGCAATGAAAACGCATCTACCATCTGTCGTTATCGACCGCCGACGCTCGTGATGTGCCGGTCATCACACAAACTGTCGTGAGCAGATCTCGGCCTCGTCCTACTTGAAGCTTCGTAGCTGAACTGCAGCCTCTCAATCCACCGCGATATCTGATATCTATATCTCGTCCCATTACGCACTCACGGCCTATCTTCAAGGCCTTGCAATGGCGTTCCCACGATCGGCCTCTAGCGGTACCAGCTGGTCCTACCTCCTCCTCCTCTTGGTGACATTCCTCTCGCTCGTCGAGTTCACCTCAACCAAAGATGTCCAATATGTGCAGAGTACAAATGCTGCTGGTAACACAGTTTACCTTGCCGATGACCGGAAGCCAGCACTCTATACGCAGTCCTTTGGTGATTGTCTTGGCAGCTCGCTCATAAACGTTACAAGATTCGATGCCGCATACTACCAAGACAATATGACGGTGCTGTTTCATTTGGAAGGGAATACCAACGTCGCTAATGAAAGCATTATGAGTACGTGTTCTTGTCCTTCAAGATCCGATGGAAGTGGTGTCTGAAGTTCTCAGTGTTCATCGGTGTCTTTGCCTACGGCGAGTCTAGATTCGACCTCACCTTCAACCCTTGTAACGCGCAGATATACAGGTGAGCTGGCCGGCCACTGCACCCACATAATACTGACATGACATAGTCTTTGTCCCATGAATCGTAGTGTCTCCATCGAAGCCAATGGTATCATCCCTGTCTCCCAGTCTGACGTTGCCAACATTCCTTCTATCGCATTGAGCATACCGGACTTCGAAGGTCAAGCAATTCTACGTATCTTTGGCAATTCAACGCAGTCAGAGATCGGGTGCTACTCTGCAGTCGTGACAAACGGGGTAACCTTCTCGCAGCCCAAGTCTGTTGGCACCGTGCTAGGTATTTTCACGCTTGTCGCTATGGCCGCATCTCTTGCTACAGCCGTCTACGGTGACCACATTCCTACTACGCGTACGCATTACGCTCATTCGCTTTCGATCTTCGTCGTCTTCGCAATATTCCACCACATCTTCTACACTGGAGCGTTGTCGATGAACTGGCCGAGCGTGCTAACGGCCTGGTGGAGCAATTTTGCGTGGAGCGCGGGTATGATATACAGTCAGCCGATGCAGAACAGTATCAACCAATTCTTAGGGTCCAACAGGGGCAACACTAGCAGCGTGGGAGCAGCAAGTACAGGTGCCTCGGCCAATAATATTGGCGGTGGCTATCAGCTTTCGCAAATTTACAGACGGTCAAGCCTAAATATATTCAGACGATATACCGAGTCCATGGAAGATCAATCAAGGATGCTGCAAACCAGGAACCTAGAAAATCACATCGCCAAAAGAGCACTCGCAAATTCTTCAGATGGATACTCTTGGTACGGAAGTCCTGTCAAGCCAGGCCTGCCCATACCAGGCAACTACTCTGGCTTTGCTGGTACGCTGTCTCCGGAGGGTATTCCAGCATCGAACGCGTTTATGACCGGATTCCTATGGTTCATTTTCCTCATCGTCCTCATTGTGGCCGCAGTCGTTGCTCTCAAATGGATGGTTGAGGGCTTGAGCAAGATCAATTTAGTGAGAACTCAGCGGCTAGCGCATTTCAGGGCTCATTGGATTGCATACACTGTACAAGCTGCGCTTCGGGCCTGTTTCACCGGGTTCTTTATGATGATCTTCCTAGCGCTTTTTCAATTCACCTACAAGGGCTCGCCTGGACCAACAGCCATCGCGGCTATCGTCTTCATCGTACTTTTCGTGGGGATGTTTGGCGTTGCCGGCTATGCTTGCTTCTATCGGCTTCGTTTGGGGCACTACGAAACAGTGCCGGACAGATTACACATTGAGAAGACCAAGGCTGTCGGTCCAATTCCATGGTATGGATTCAAGCTCGAAAGCCACAGGTCGGAGAAATCTGCGCTGAAAGTTTCCGTTGGTACCTTACCATGGTGGAAAATTCGGTACACTGACGATTACGTTGAACGAATAAGTGTACATGACGACGAAGACTACACCAAGCGATTCGGCTGGCTAGCTTCACGATTCCGAAGGACAAGATGGTGGTTTTTCGCTGTCTGGCTAGTGTACGAATTCGTCCGTGCTTGCTTCTACGGAGGAGCCGCAGGGCAGCCGATGACTCAAGTCTTCGGTCTGCTTGTCGTTGAAATCATCGCCCTCATCATCATAGTGACGTTGAAGCCTTTCGAAGGTGCTCGCCTTAATGCTTTGATGGTCTACCTTCTTGGCTTCAGCAAGGTCTCCACGGTAGCTTTGTCAGCAGCTTTCGACGTGCGTTTCAATTTACCGCGAATAACCACAACGGTTATCGGTGTTGTCATTATCGTTATCCAAGGCATCTTGGTTATTGTCCTCTTGACTTCCATAGTCATTGGAGCTATCTCAAGCTACATGTCTGTTTCCCGCAATAACGAGAGCTTCAGACCCAGGAAATGGGAAAAGATCCGCCAGAAATACTACGCTCATGTTGCGAAAACAGCTCCCGACCTTCCGCCGTCACCAATACCTCCGCCAGAGGAGCCAAAGGGACCATACTTTAACGTGGCCTCCGTACGCCGGCACCCAAAGATTGAAGATGAGGATGATGATTTTATCGGCAGCGTTCACGACCCCATGGGCTCTCGTGTCTCCGTTAATCCAGTCCATCGACCTCGAACTGCACGCCCTAGTCGCAAGAACAGCCTGCAGTCTCATCTCGATAGTCCGGGAACTGGTCCTCCATTCGGTGCACGCGTCCATCGGACTAGCTGGAGCACTCATGATTTCAGCAACGTTGACCTTTCGAATCGTTCCCCCGAGCATAGCAATCGCAACTCACGCTTCGATCACAGCACTCGCAACTCCCGTATATGGAGTGCCTCAGATATTCGGCCAATGACTAGTGACGGGAGCCTGAGGGAGGCCGGGCAGCGTAGAGCTCGAACACCGCTGAGTGGCGAGGGGGCTCTAAATATCAAGAGGTCAAGGCACGGCAAGGAAAGAGAAGATTTGCTTGATGAGAGGCTGAGCGAAGAGCAAGCAGAGTCGAAAGAAAAGTTGAGAGAGTAGAGGATATTCTTACGACTTCATGATCATCAAATCACAGGATACCCGTCTGCCAGAGGGGAGCTCTTACCACGAGGCATGCTATCGCACGAACTGGGTCTTTTAATTGTAATGATTCACTATGCCTTACCCACGCATACAGTACATAGAGATCTCTGCTGAGCATAGCGTACAGGCGTTTCCGCCCCTTTTATTGGGGTCCACTATGTGTTTCCCGTGCATTGTTCTATGTTCATGGCAGGACGGACATCGACTGCGGCAGTCTTGATGGTGTCGCTCATAAGGGCCTGCGCCATGATAGATCTTATCAATTTATTCTACATGTTTGCTTGGGCTACTATGTTGTCGTGACTGGCTGGGAAGAGATTGTGACCAAATTCAATTCATGGAATTATCCTTTTTTAATCTCATACGACCATATACATAATGTACTCCCTGATCCAGCAAAAGACATCAACGACCTCTTCACCACCAATTAATGCTACCAACGCAACCGTCGGGCCCAATGCCGACCACTGAACCTCGCCCGTGATGCTAGCGTGTGGACTTTGCAACGTGACCTCCGTAGCATGGAATACTTGAGACGTCAGCATCATGAAGTTACAGCCGGAGGGATGTGCTTTCGGCAGGTGCGCGATCCTGGGACTAATAAGTAAGGGAGACATGGGAGATTGGATGAGGTGGGAGATGTGGAGAGTTTCAGATCAGGGATGGGATGGGGAAAAGTCTTTCTGGTTTGGGGATACTCATGATGATATGAGGTAATGTGAGATGAGAGACATTCGGCGTGTTTTTATTTTGTTATGTGGGTACATGTTTGCTTGGTGTCATGATTGCTTGGGTGATCGGACTGGTTATGTCATGTGTACTTGTAACAGTTGTTCTTTCGTGTATCTCAGGTAGTCATGTTGATGTCGTAGATTAGCTATGCTATAATGTAGATCGTATAGGATTTTCTAGCGTTCCGAAGTCAGACTGCTGAGATGGGATGGGATGGGATGAGATAGATTGCTGTTATGGTCAAAGTGATCTCGTTCAGTATTTGAGCTCAGGCTTCCATGACGGACCACGCCTCTCGGGCCCATACCACAGACTCGACACGCTTGTGCACATTAGAAATTACATTAGTGCCGCATGTACAACGACTCCACTAAGACTGTTGGTGAGGCGAATGTTCAGCGTAGGATATCCGCGTATTATAGCATCTCAAAGGGTAAGCGACGAGTATCGTGGGCAGCAACCATATAAGTCAACGTCTATAGCCTCATACAACAGTCTGCCGAGGCTGTGGCAAAGTGTATGGGCCTGTCCGTACTGGAGCCGGAATAGGGGATCATGGGGGCGGGCCGAGCGCTGCTGCTTACGGATCAATCTTCATTCGATTTATTATCCCTTTCTTCTGTCCAGATGCATCTTTTAGCGAGATTACGTCCTGCGCTCTGATACCCAATTCATCCTGAAGATCTGCGCTGTATTCCCATGCCTGGCCTATCATGAATGTGACGTGCTATTTACCAGCTACAGGTCATTGGGGGTTTTGGTCGTATTCGCTCGTGTTGTATAAGAGAAGCAGCGAAATCAAGATACAAGAATGCTCGTGCGCGTTGGAAACGAGACTCCTGCGCCATTAGTGTACCATATTTATGCGTCGTAGATTCGGCTGAACGAACAGAAACAGGTCCTGATGTCAGAGAATGCTAATCGTTGTAGGATGTCCGCAAGGTCGTCATGTTAAACAGGATCTGTTACTGACCTGTACAGGCTGCTCCTCGCTGGGTACGGCACGAATTCCTGTTGTTATCATAATGGCGCCAAGGCTTGAATGTTATACGTAGAACAAGACCGTATAGAGGCAAGACACACTCTCTGAAGAATCTCAGGGTAGGTACGGCCGACTGATAGCTAGTGCATTCGGTACAACCTGGATGAGGCTCGTTTAGAGCTCGACAACGTCGATCTGTGCCTGGCCAGTTTGATGACCGGATCAGGCTCATGCAAACCCTTGTACCCTCTATGCGAACGCCTGGGGCCACTACATTTGGTGCGGCTCACAGAAGTTGACCGTGGGGGCTTGCAATGGTGGTCGTCTGCACCTAGAGCTCGGGACTTATGCAAGACGTCAGACGGAGCCGCGATTGCAGCAGGTATGCAGGACCTCGCAGGATCGGCAACCGCAGGTCGTTCAGTATCTGCATTCGAAGACTCATTGAGACGTTGATGTCCGTAACAGCTGTTACATCGAACATGAACAGTGCAACATAATACTGTCCTCTGATAAGTTTCAGTCTCCCGCAACAAAGGACCGCGTGCAACGTAGGAAATCGAATGCAGGTGACAGTGAACAGTGGAAACTGGGTATTCCTCGTCTCCTAAGACCGACTAAGGGTAAGCGATGGGTCTGCTCAGTAAGAGTATTCGTCACAATGGCCACGGTCCTGCGTTGCGTTACTGCGAGACTTTGAGACTCTCATTGGCGTGTGTGACCTCCGAAGGAAAATATCTTTCTAGCCGCGCCGTCCAGATACTCCGTACGGTCCCCTTACATTATCGCAGAAAATCCTCCTTTCGGTATTCCCCGAGCTTTTTAAAACTGCATTCATAGCTCGAAGTCTGCGAAGACATGACGGACATGACGGACATGACGGACAAAAGCGAGTTGCCGTTCATCATCTTATTGAAAATGGTAAGCTGCACAATGACGTTTGGGGCATTTTTTAATGGCGACGGTCCAGTCTGGCGTCGTCCTCACGTTGAGCAAATCCACGGATGAATGCGGTAATCGGGGCCCCCCTAGTCGCCAGCTCCTATACGGGTTTGCAGCCATGCAGGGAAGGTGTATCCTATAGGCCAAAGCATTGCGCAGATAAACCTTCACAACTTAGAACTCAGTGAAGAATCAACAATCGATCATTCGTGGGCTATGTCCTGTCGCTCACGGCTATACGCGACGCTTGGCGGCTGTGAGATGACGAAAGTAGAAGTAACTAGATTAGGAATAGCTTCTCGGCGCCTACAGATTATGACAGCTGCTGTGGGTCTCGGAGCATTATTGAACAGTCATTATTCCGCTGTCAATTAATTGACGAAGCAAAGCTTACTGAACGCACGGTCAATGTAACCACAGGGACAGATCTTGACCAGTCTGGCCTGCCGGCATATGAGACGGCGCACAAGGTATCACACATTTCACGCGATCTGGGAGTCCTATGTAGACTAGAGTATCGTCAATGGCCACCGTTAGAACTATGGAGATCTGCAGTTGGCCACAACCGTTCTTGGTGCATGCATGATCGCTGTGCCGCCCGATTTTGGATGGAAGATATCTCCTGGACGCTCGGGAGATACATCACAAGCATGTACCAGGACCACGGACTAGTAGTTACAACTAGATACTTTGATAACAGTGGCAGCCAATGACAACACAGATCCTGCATGATGGATGGGATATCCAGATATCCCACCTATCGTGCTGGTACTCGTGTGAAGATAGTCAAGTGGTAGGAAAAGTGTGCTGTCGATTACCAATGTGGTAAATAATTTCAGGATTTAATTAAAACTGAGCCCGTAAATGGTGTGGCGCACGGCCTTGATTTTGCCCAAGAGATGACGAAAACGTGGCTCTGGGCGCGGAGAAAGTTACCCATCCACGCTTGCGGTTCTCGAACCCACGCACTGATCTGCGCTACAGGCAGTGTTGCCGATCAATATGCATCATGATCCCTTAGGAGTGCAGATCACAGCATATGAAGGTAGCCTAACGGGCGGCCGACGGTAGGAGGACATCAGACCACCATCATGGCCAAACACGCTGTAACAAGATATGATGGACTCTGGTAACCGCTGTTGATGTCGTTGTCCAATATTCTATCGACCAACATTAGTCTCATCTATCACCTCTTCCATTCTCTGATCTTTTCATACATAGCTCTAGATGGAGGTAAATATTAGACAATAAAATCCAAAGTTTATTGAAACTCCGTCTTGTTTGACGCGCGCCTGAATCCTACGTGTAAGTACTTTATCTTCAAGAATCAAAGACCCAGACTTGACTTGACCCTCTCCCCTGTTAGGAGGTCAAGCCGAAAGAAGGGGATTATCGCATGATCGTGAACCACTTGAGGCTAGAGGTGGGAATCGAAATGTGAATTGGGATGTTCGCGGCCGGTACATCCACAAGGCCGCTCCGTCCTGCTTCCTTTACGGGTTAGGCCATCTGGAAGGAACGTCTTCCATCCTAACCGATTCTGCGTTGCGCTTCGTCCAAGCATCCAAAGCATCACATCCCTCTTCCCCTGTTCCAGACCTGTCGTCCATGCCCACCGCCCCCCCCTCCAAGACTCCAACGGTCGAAAGGGCAAGGATACCTTACTAGGACCAGTCACACCATCCTTACCTTATTCGTCTCTCGGGAGGCAGGCTGAAGATCTGGCGTGGTCCGTCAGCCAGGATCTCAAAGGCTCGGGTCTAGCAAGCCTCCTCGGCATATCTAATCCCCACTGATCCTCGCCCGTTGCACCTGGTACTTGGAGATCGCTCACACCTCAATCGCCTACGTAGGCATAGTCCCAAGCTGTGCTCCACGTCCATTGACGCATTCGAAAGCATTCTCCCAAGCAAGGACTAGGGGCCAACCACTTACGGATTTCTCCTTCTCACCCTTGTAAGTCCATGGAAAGCTTCGTTGCTCTGCTCTGTGTGGACAGGCACCATCTTGTACATACTCTCTTCTTTCCGATAATTCCCATGGCTTACCGTCGTTGCCTTGTCTCATCTTCCTAATCGCTTGTGGCTTCTACGGCTCAACGTGTCGTCGTGCTCTGACTGACGGGTCTACGTGTCGAAGATATGAACCTTTCGAATCTCGTTGATAGAACTCACGCAAAGACACTGCAAAAGCCCACCCCGAGTGCGCGTCCGCCGAGTGTCACAGAAACTCAATCGCGCCTGCGGAACGACCCTAGGCAAGACATGACTGCCATTGTCGCGAGCCCATACATACATCAGTCTTCATTGTATACACGGTCACCACAGCTGCCACCTTCGCCACCAGAAGACTCCAATATCCTTCGAACATTACCCTCAATACAGAGCCTCATACATATGGAGGTACCGCAAGTCAAACAAGAGCAGCACTGTTAGTTCTCCCTGCCTGATGGTGCCATCGAAGCTCATAGCACTGCTAGTGCAAGTAGACGGGCACCATATGCAACAACACCAACAACCCCAAGGAGGGGAGCACCATAATACCGGCCACCGACCGTTGCATTACGGTCAGCCATCCGTGAGCAACCCTAATACAGTACCGCCATCACCTCCAATTGATCCACAGCTTGGTTTTGACGTTCGCCACCAGTCTCCATCCACGGCATCTTCTCACTCTTCAGCGACTGCTCCTCAATACTTTGGGCCGGCGGTCAACAATCTAGAGCCTCACCAGCAGCGTCAGCCTCACCCAACGTCCTCTCATAACGGAAATGCGATGTCATCACACCCTTCCCGATCGCCATACCAAAGTTCTCCTTATCCCCCGTCGCCTTCCACTGCATCAAGCTACTCCTATCCTCCGCCAGTCCAGCCCGGCAATGTTACTGGGGACCCGACAATGTACTCTCAAAGACCGCTTCCTAACAATTTTCCACCAGCCGCACCTGGCGGGGCGGAGCGTCCAATGCCCAATTCTCAAGATGGATCTCCGATAGACTCCAATAATCCAAATTCCTTCCAACAACACCAGCATCATCACTATATTGCCCAGTCAGCCACAACGAATTTTACAGGCCAGTCACAAGACCGATATGTATGCCCAGTCTGCAACAAAGCGTTCTCACGACCCTCTAGTCTCCGGATCCACAGCCATTCGCACACTGGTGAAAAGCCATTCTTATGTCCGCACAAAGGATGTGGCAAGGCCTTTAGCGTGCGAAGTAATATGAAGAGGCATGAGCGAGGCTGTCATGGCGGTGGGACTTCAGACAGTACGTGATTTGTCGCCAATGACCTGGCCATTAATGAACAGTGCGACGTGTACAAATGAATCATACCCTCGGGGCGAGGCGCTTCATGTTAATTCTCTATACCCTTTTGGCGCATCACGAAGGCGTTATGAAGGAGCAATGAGATTGCGCAATTGGGGAGTCAGAAGTTAGCGGGTTGGCGGAATTGGGATTGAAGGAATGCAGCGGCTGCTGGCATTGTAGGTGCTGGTCAATATGTCATGGATGCTAAAAGCCATTATCTTCCTATAGAACAGTGTCTCAAAGACTCAAGACATGAGCGCGTGTCATTTAGACTGTCCCCTGCATGCATTGTTAGTGACTTTCTGTCAAACCCTCTGCGCACGACCTGGTGAGGCAGTCCTCGTTGATGTGAGGCTACCAGCCCTCAGGCGAGCCACGAAAAGAGCAGGCATCTAGAGGAGTACGGTGAGAGCCAGGCCATAGCGGAGCTGCTCCTGCTATACTGTGCTAGACTATATCAACTACTCTAAACAAAGTGAGCTAACACAGCTTCAGATGTATTCAACCATATGGGAGATACCACCCCTTAAAGGCTACCCTTTCTTCTCATAGTGAGCCTGGTGTACACTGCTCGGCGGTTTGTAGCAGAATCATCACCCTTTCTTGTCCCTACAGCCTCCGTCAAAGCCACGGCTTCATACCTCGTGTTTTGTGCAACAAAGCCATCGCACAGATTGTTCATCTTCCATCTCCCACCTCCTACCCTTCTCCTTCCTATCCTCAATCGCCGAAACGAACCTGATCCGGTTACATTCTCAACTCATAAACCATTGGCATCGCCGTACCATTGGGAAGCTTTGGGGTGGGGGGAATAATCTGTGTAAAGCGAATTCGTATTTTTGTTTCTTTTGCCTCTATTGCAGGAGAATCTATAATCCAAAATCTTCAAAAAGGTTCATCTCATCCCATTCTAGACGATTGTCAAGAGGCGCGGTAGAAGCTTCAATGGCTGTTTTTGTACTGTTGCTGAGTGTTCATAGTGTTAGGTACGTTATTTGAATACACTCTTTCGTGGAGGGTGTTTGTCTGAAGATTTCTCATATCTTGTAGTAACTTCGAAGCTCTTGCTTGTGGGCATATGCTTTACTATTCAAATCTGTCACTGACGATATCTTTAGGTACTTATCTGAAACTCTTCCTTCCTGCTTCTTGTGTGTGTGTGTGAGAGAGAGAAAAAGGATCTGGATTCCCGAACATAATTCTATACTCGTCTCTCCCCTCACGAAATCCGCCGACGAATACACATCTCATTAACTCCGGGCTCTGGCCTTACCATGAGGACTCCCTTCGCACGACCGTGATATGGCCCCCTATCAAGTCACGCATGCTATGCTGGTGCTGGAGGGGAAGCCTTCGTGGTCGGTTGGCGGTCGATTCCTGTGCAGGGAATGTGGAGTGGAAGAGGGAATAAGGGTGTTTTGGTAAGGGTTTTTGGGGTGCGATGGGATGGTGGGGAGAAGGGGTGGGACGGTGAAGGGTTTTGGGATGCGATGATATAGGGGGTGGAAGGGTAGGTAGGGAGGAAGGTTTGTGGGGTTTCTTGGGGCGATGCTTGAGGGAGATGCGTGACTCAAAAGGGGTCTGGTATGCTAATCAGGTTTCATTGCGCTGCTTATTGCTTACCCGTTAAATTCCGTGAGACAGAGCGTTTGGAGATTTCACGTCTTTCCTCCGATATGCATTCATCAGTTGGAGCTGATATGAGGTATTCAGATGAACATTCCTAGCAGAATGAAGAGTATATAAATTCCCGACTGATGATGATACATATTTTCCGTACATAAATACGAATCCGAAGGAAATAATGAAACATCGGGTTTGGTTTCCCTCCTAAGCTTGCGCTCTGTTCGTTCTAGCGGGTATCCATCAAACAAACATGTACGGCCTCAAATTACAAATCATTACTTTGAAAAGAAACCCCATAATCACCATTGACCGTATTGGGCGCTCTGGATACCCAAAGCGCCACTGGTCCCGTTTGCACATACAGTCCATAGTACTTCCACAGCTGCGGTATACCATCACCTCCTACCGGTCGAACCCCTGCCTCCGCCTCCTCTACTGTCGACTCGTCGCTCCAGGCCTTCGACCCGCGCTCGGAAACCTTTGACGATGTCCCGAATATGCCGCACTTTATCGAATTCGACCTCGAGCTCGTCGATCTGGCGGATGATTTCTCGGAAGCGGGCGATTTCTCGGTCGGCGTCGGCGATGGAGGAGGCGGCGCGGGAGGACTGATGGGAGGTGGAGCGTTGGGTCTGGGATGTGAGCTATTGTGGGGGAAGGGAGCGTCAGTTGGATCGTATATAGTGGGGATTGCTCCACTTTCGGCGCAAGGGATAAGGGAGAGAAATTACAGTATGGACCCGATTCTGGATAGCCCCCATCAACCTCTCGAAGTGACTGCCCAGCACCGCTAGACTCCCCGCATCCAGTAGCAGTCTGTTCCCACCCCCCGCCGAGCTCGCCGCGCTCGCAGCCCGGCTCGTGCTAGCTGAGCTCCTCGCATGTCCTCGCCCGCGGGACGATGTGGTCGAGTGGGAATAGTGCGGCGCGGCGCTGCTGCTCGCGGAAGAGAGCGCGATCTGTTGGTGCTGACGGAGGATGTGGAGCTCGGAGGCTGAGAGGCCCAATTGCGAATCGGGTATTGAGGAGGGGAGGGTAGATGGCATCGAAGAGGCTCATATCACATGGTCGACTGGGTGGGTTTTTGTTGGACGGAGCGATTAGAGCTATTGCATTTCTTTTTTTCAATTCCACAGTCTGCAAAGTAGATCAATGGGACGGGGGTTATGTACGTTCGAACGCAAGTATGGTTAGAATATGGGTGTTGTATAATACGTTGGGCAGCAGAAAAGAAAAGCTTTGGGCACTTTGCGGGTGCGGAAGCAGCAGAGGTGAATTGGGGACCAACCAATCTCCGCAGCTTTCGGAGAATTCTAGGGCTGACGGACACTTTTTAGCCTCACCTGTCTGGGGTACTTGGTGTTGGAATTCAGACCGGGTCAACCTCGGTAGTCACTAATCAGGACTAGTCAGGGGGCCTTGGCAGACTAATAGAGATTTCTCGTGATGGTTATTCCATTCTACATAGCTACATCCATCCATTAGT